>Ga0207939_1000076_pt1 | contig 38462 bp, 52 predicted proteins | sample LakMenEpi02Jun12_FD_150663 | JGI IMG/M metagenome (GOLD analysis project Ga0207939, IMG submission 150663) | Freshwater microbial communities from Lake Mendota, WI - 02JUN2012 deep hole epilimnion (SPAdes) | ecosystem: Environmental > Aquatic > Freshwater > Lentic | place: Lake Mendota, Madison... | reverse complement strand
GATCTCGCAGGCCAGGTTGTACTTGAAGCACCGCAGGTAACCTGGCGGAAACGACAGCGTGGTGTTCAACAGCGCGGGCTGCGACAGTTCCTGCACGCTGATGATGTGCCACTCCAGATCCTTGCTGGGCACCGGGTACAGCGTCATCGTGATGTCGGGGAACGTCATGTTGGTGAACATGACCTGCGGATACGTCGACCCCACGGTCTTTAGCGCAATACCGTTGTACTGCTGCTGGTTAATCATGGCGATGCCAAACGACACGCCAGATTCGGTGTCGCGAAAGTACGTCGAATCGTCCAGCAGCACCGGCCGCGTTCCGACAAAGTTGCCCGTCGGCCCGAGCGTGCGCGTGGCCGTGTTGGACGGCCAAGTGAACACCTGATCCTGCGTGGCGTACACCGCTAGGCGCTCAATGCTCCACGAATCGAGCATCTGGTTCAAAGCCGCCAGTGCATCCTGTGACGTGGCGGCGGAGGGCGTTTCGCCCTCGGCAAGCTGGCCGATCAGCCGCAGTGCGGCGTTGATCTGGTCACCGGCTGTGGTAGACATCGGCGGACTCCCGTCGCCGCCTGCGCGCAGTCAGTTCGTTGACGGCAACCTGGGGCGATTCCTCGCCCGGAGTATACCTTTCCCACCCGTTGCGTTCATCTTCTTCTGCCTCCAGATCCATCGTGGCAACCTTGGTGCCGTGGATCGGGTGCTTCATGTAGATGACGGGCATAGGTCGCCTCCGGGCCTGCGGCGCAGGTACATGTGATAGTTGCCGGGATACGCTTTGTCGGCGCTGTGGTGCGTGATGTCCGCGTCGGGGATCAGCCAGATAGATCCACCGCAGTCGTTCCAGTTGCGGCTAAAAGAGTAGTCCTCGCCGTACCAGATGCCTTTGTGCGCGCCGTGGTTGAACAGGTCAACGTGCGGCTTGTGCGCCTTGCCGTACATGAGGTGCGGGTACGCACGCATGAACTTCTCGACTGCCGCTTCGGTCACGCGCAAAAACCCGGCAGGCACCCACTCTGCGTGGATAGCGCCGTCTGCCAGGCGCACGATGGGATGCCCACCCGCGTCGGTAAACAGGCAGCCCATGTAGTCTTCCTCGTCCCGCTTGAAACGGTACGTTCCGGCCACAACGTCGCCTTCCGTCTGGATGAGCTTCAGCAGCGCTTCCGGCGGGAACGATACGTCGTGGTCAAGGAAGATGATCTGATCCGCGCCCGCATCCAGCGCCTTGCGCAGCATGACGTTGCGCGCTTGGCTGATGTAGGGATTGCCCACCTCCATTACCATCTGGTGCGTGATGCCCGCCGCATCCAGTGCCGGTACGGCGGCCTCTATGGCCTCCAGAAGCGCGGAATGCGGGCGGGTAAGGGTAGGCACACACAAGACGATTTTCATTGCGTCACGGGCCTTTGTGCGGTGATCATGAGTTGGTGATTGATGGACGGGCCAGCATGGCGGACCTTAAACCCGGCGTGCTCGACAAAGTCGATCAGCGTCTTGCGGACGAACCCGTATTTGTGCGCCATGTACGGATTGCTCTGCACCAGTCTGGCCATCCCGTAGTACATGTCCAGCCCCGTGACCGGGCCTGCTGGCGACTCGTAGACGACGGTGTTGTCGGGCTTGATGCCCTCCAGATCCGGCACCACAGCGATGAGAAACCCACCCGGCATCAGCACGCGGTGCAGTTCGCTCAACGCTTGCACGATTTCGTGCGGCGGCATGTGTTCCAGCACATGCGAGCAGTATGCGATGTGGTATTGGCCGATGTCCCCCATGTCGGTCATGGGAGCAACAAAGTCAGGAGAGACGCCTGGGTCAATGTCCAGACGAGTCTCCTGACCCTGTATCCATTCGGGAAGCGGCGACCCACCGCATCCCGCATGAAGCACCTTGATCACGCAGCCTTGGCCAAGCCAAGAACGGCCAGCGTGTTCATGATGTCAATCACGGCAGCTTTCAGCGTCGTGGTGACATCAGCAGACGACGCGGTGCCGACTGCCGAGGTGGCAACGGCAGCGGTGCGCTGCGTGATCGGCGTCGTGCCGTAAAAGCCGACCTTGCCGGTGGCAGTGGGTTGCATCTGCACGGGCTGGCCGCTGCGGCCGACGTTGAGGGTTTCCTCGACGTTGCCATCGCCCATTTGCTGGCCGTCGCCAATCTTGGGCGCTTCAAAGTTTGCGTTGGACATGATGTTCCTTTCTGGCGCTTATGCGCCACCCTTCCACAGACCGATGGCCTGCAGCGTGTTCATGATCTCGATGACGGCGGCCTTGAGGGCAGTCGTCACGTCCGCGCTGCTGGCAGTGCCAACGGCGGACGTTGCTTGGGCTGCGCTGGAGCGTTGCGTGACAGGCGTGGTTCCGTAGAACCCGGCGGTGCCACCGGCTTTGCCGATGATTGCACCGTCGAGTTCGGGATCCTCGAATGCCACACCAATTGCTTTGGTGTTCGGCATTTTCATCACCCCCACATGCGAACGGCCATCTGCGGGCGGATGACGCTGTACCCGTACAGCACGTCAATCCGGCACGGCATCCGGTCGTTGTTGATGTCGTACTGGCGCACGATCCGCATCGAGATCCCGTTGTGAACCTTCCGGCTGGCCATGTCGACGCCTTGCGGCAGCATCAGGTCAGCGGTGGCAAACGTGATCGCGTCCTTGTGGTAGATCAGGTTTTGCGGATAGCCCGTCGAAGCCGCACCCAAGAAGGTGACGATATCGCTGGCGGTCGGCAGCTTGCTGACCGTGGCCAAGGCTTGCGTGGGCGCGTACACGGCCGGCAGGAAGTCCACGTCCACGAACTCGGTGGAAGCCGAGGTGACCGTGTTCTGCACCACGAACTGCTGCAGCGAGCCGGTGGACTCGCGGGTCTGCGGGTTGACCGCAAACACACCAGCAATGGTGAACACGTCGCCCGGGACCAGCGTGTTGCCGTCGGTCACGTTGTCCAGCGTCAGCTTGGTCGCACCGTTGGTCAGCGTGGTCTTGACAATCGGGGTGTCCGAGCGCAAGGCCGAGCCGGTCGTGTGCACCTTGATGGACTGCGACATGTTGATCTCCTCGTAGCCGAGGATGCCTTCGCCCATCATGCCGTTCTTGAACTGGCGCGAGATCGTGCTGGTCGGGTTGAACAGGCCCTTCATGCCTTCCACCAAGCCCGCGTTGGCCGCCGGATTGACGGTGGCGTAGCGCGGCGACATGACAGCAGCTGCCTCGTTCAGCTTCTGCTGCGCTTGCAGTAGCACCAGCGAGGTAGCCGGCGTCGTGCCGGGGGTGCCGACAGACTGGAAGATGTCCTTGTACGAATTGGCAACATCGGCGTCGATGCTGGCCGCGAGTTGCGAAACCCGAGGCTTGAGCACGCGATCAGCGAAGTCGTCCAGCGACAGGGCCATCTCGGCAGAGGTGAAGTTGACGCCGATGTGCTTCTGCGAAGCGATCGTCAGCGTGGTGAACTGCTGCTGCACCTCTTGCACTTGCAGCGCAGCACCGTCGGTGACCAGAGCGCGATCCGGCAGGCGGATGCGCAGCGTGTCGCCGATCTTGGCGCCTTCGACGGCGAACGAATCGTCGTACTGACGATTCACGTTGCGGGTGATGACCAGGTTGTTCTCCAAGATCTCCAACGCCTTGTTGGTGATCATGTCGATGGTCAACAGATTTTGAGCCATGACAAATTCCTTTCAATCAACGAACGCGATTCTTGGCTTCCCACTGCCTCATCTGCCGCTGCCGCTCGGCCTCGATCCACTGGCTGGTGGTCATGTTTTTCACAGACCTCGGATCAGTGGTGTCGTACGTCGTAGACGCAGACCTGGCGGTAACAGGCGTGATCGGCGTGGGGGCCGCAGAGGTTTTCTTTGCCGGCGGGCTCGACTGCACTTTGGCTTCGATCCTACCGATTTCCTTGGCTTGCAAATAAGCCGGCAGCCGAGAAATCCGCTCCGCTTCCTTGGGATTGCTCCCAAGGTAGTACGCAACATCCGGCCCCACGTCAGAGGCTTGGATGGTCTGCGCCATCAGAGTCGTGATCGGCAGCTTCGGGTTCAGTGCGACTTGCTCGAAGTCGTCGTACTTTTCCCGGGCCGCTTCTTCGCGCTCCTGATAGTTCTCCAGCAGGGCTTCCTGTTGCTGCCGCTGCTCACGCTGCTGAACCAGTTCTTGCGCCTTACGTTCGGCGAGCGCTTGCGCGTACTCGTCGACGTTGGCGAACTGATCCGCAGTAGGTGCGGGGGCTGAAACGGGTCGTTGCTGGGCAGGTTGCGTGAGCTTCCTTTCCCACTTGCGCTGCTCTTTTGCGAGCCGCTTGGTGATCAGTGCGTCGACTTCCTCTTGCGAAAAAGTCTTTGACTGTTCAGCCGGCGCATCAGTAGCGACATCCGGGGTGGCCGTCACCTCGGGCGCTTGCACGGTTTCCGCTGGCGCGGTGTCCGCTACGGGCAGTTGATCTGCGTCCATTTGATTCCGTGGAATCCCCGGTCAACGGGCCGGTACAGCGGCAGTGTACCGCATTAAATACTGAGCGATGCAACTTTGTCTTGAAACGCCTTGATCCGGGCATCAAGTCGCTCGCGCTCTGCTTGCAAATCATCTTGCGCAAAACGCATCTTTTCTTCGCGTGAAGCAACGTCTGCTTCTTTGATAGCAACCGCTTTTTCTCTAGCTGCAAGCTCAGACCATTTGGCGGTTGAGTCGCGTTTGAACGATTCGGCCTGAAGATCATAAGCCTGCAAGTTGGCATTCAGTTCATCTTGCAACAGCTTGTTTTCTTCCAGTTTGCGCTGCGCTTCCGCAACCAAGCCGGCTGCGTCTTTTTTGGCTGCGTCCAGCTCCGCCTTGGCGTCGGCGCGCAATTTTGTTGCGTCTTGCACAGCGGTCAACGCGCCTTGACGAAGCGCAATCTCATCCCGCGCTTGCACCAGCGTGGCTACATCTGCCGGCAGCTGCCTGGCGATGTAGTCAAGAAACTTGTCAGTGTCGATCTGTCCAAAATCGCCAAAAACGTTCATGGCGCTGTCCTTAAGCGTAATAGCTTACGTTGAGTTTGGAGCTTCCGCTTTGCTCAATGAACTGAATGTATGTCAGGTCGCCGTCGTATTGCAAAGTCACACCTGCTGCCAACGGCATCCCAACAGATGCGGTGGGCGCAACGCCGTCGTCTCGCCAACGAACGGCTGTCGATTCTGCAACAATCAACGCTATGGACGGCTTGCATGACAGACCGTTGACGTCTCTGGTCGGAACGGTGAGGCTCTTGGCGGAACTTAGGCCGGTGATCTGTTCGTAACCCAGCCGTGTGGTAACGGCCTTGAGGTTCATGGACATTTAGAAACTCCCAGTGAAAGACCGGATTGGCACCCTGGAATCCGGCGGCATGGTGCCGACGTAAATGCCACCAGGGCCGTACTGTACACCGCTTCTGACGTCTTGGGGCAACGGGTACTCAAGAACTATCGCGAACGCTGCTGGTTGTCCAACAATTGCGTACACCCCAGCTTCGGCAAAAATTACGGCAGTTTTTGCAAACTCAGCGTCTTGGCCGGCAACTGCGTAACTTCCGACTTGAGCATTGAATATGCGTTCAAGCTCCAGCGTTGCCGCTTGCCCAGACACATTGTAGATGCCGGCATCTGTCGCTATTGTTCTGTCAGCAAGAAGCGTTGCCGCCTGACCGGCAAGCGCGTACAAACCAACTTCAGCGTTGACCTGTCGGTTTGCCGACAATGTTGCCGATTGCCCACTGACGGCGTAAGAGCCCGCGGCAGCGTCAAAACTTGCCTCAACTACAAACGTTGCTGCTTGGCCGGTAATCGCGTACGAGCCAGATTCTGCATCTATTTCGTAAACAACTCCGCCGGGCGCAAATATCCACCCCAACGACCCGTTGTTGGTGGAGTTATTACCTGCGTACCAAGTCATAGCGGATATGCTCTAACACCTGTAATGGCTAGGTAGTCAACATCAGCAGCTTGTCCGCTGCCTGTGAAGACTAAGGTGCAAGGCGAAGTTGCTGAAGAGCCTTGGACGGTGAGGATGTTGCCAGCGCTGCCTGAGGCTGTCCACGACGTTGTGACACGCTGTGTGGTGGTGCCCATTGCAATGGTGTTGGCACCAGCGGCAGTGCTGCTAATGGTCTTGAAGGTGTTGTTGCCGCTGATGGTAAGAGTGCCGTTGCCGCCCTGGTTAAGGGTGATGCCGCTGTAGGAGACGTTGCCGCCTGCGAAGGTTTTGGCTGATGCGGAGGTGAGGCTGATGGTGCCGGTGCCTGTCACGGTGAGGTTGGTGGACGCCGCGTTCCAAGGATTTGATGAGCTAGAAATAGTCCATAAACCAGAACCAATCGCCAAGGTTCTTACTTGATTTCCAGCGTTTGCAAAAAAACTTGCCGAACTGGTGAAATTATATCCATTAGCGTCAAATGTACCCGCTATATGATTAACCCCACCGTTGACAGTAATTGCATCTAACAGTGTTACAGAACCATTAGGCGTGTTAATGTCAAATGTTTGATTAAACGTCTTTCCGGCACTGGTAACTGTCTGCGAACCACGATTAGAAAAAGTCAGCGTTCCCGTTCCCGTCAACGTAGTTCCAGTACCGTTGATCCAGTTGCCGTAGATTGCTGGTGTGGTTGAACCCGTCGCCAACGTCATCGTATTCGTCGTCCTAGCCGACATGTCGATGGTGCCGATGTTGTAGGCTTGGTTGATGGTGATGGTAGCGCCGCTGTTCAACCCCGTAGCTTCAAAGAAACAGGTGTCCTGTGCCAGAGGGAAGTTGTTGATGGCAGGAGAGCCGCCGCTTGACGTAGCCCAACCAATAGCACCGCCCCAGTTGCCGCCAGCAGCGAGGTTCCAGTACTTGTTTGCCGCAGCCGTGAACGTGATGCCGCTGTTGCCTTTGCAGTCTCCGATGCGCGTACCTGTCGCTGGCGCGGCTACACCGGCTATGGTGATGTCTCTGAAGTCAACGTCGGTCAAGGACACAGCCGCGCAGGTGAGCGTGCGTGTGGTGCCTATGGTGTCAGAGCGAACGAAGTGACGCATCGTGGCGTTGGTGCCTGCTGAGCAGGTGAAGGTGCCTGTGATGGTCTGGTTGGCTGTGACGCTGATGACCTTCAAGCCAGCAGAGGTGATGCCGGTGAAGGACAGGTTGTTGAAGCTGTTGGCTCCGTTGATGGTGACGGTGCCTGCGGATGTGTCAGTAAATGCGACGTTATAGAAGGTTTTGCCATTTCCTGAAAAGGTTGGGTTGCTTCCAGTGCAGTTAATTTGCGCAGTTCCGGCAACAATCGTAAGATCAGCAGATGTAGTTTCCGTAGTTCCAAACGCAAATGCGCCACTACTACCAGAAGTCGTTATAGTCCCGGACCCAAAGTCAAAGGTTCTTATATTAGAAGAACTGCAGGTAATTCCCCCGCATGTCAAATTGTACGTTACACAATCAAAAACTCCATTAACTAACGTAAAGCCCCCTACTGTGCTCAAATCTAAAGCACTCCCCAACGTCCACTCACACCCAACCCCATTCACCGTAATAGACGATGCCAACGCAACACCATTCGTCGTCAGCACCTTGCCTGACGTGCTTCCAGACAGCGTGATAGCGCCTGTGTACGTCCTTGTCAGCCCTGTCGCAGGCAGCGTCACGTTGCCGTGAATACCAACAATAGCTGTGCTGCCAGCCAGCGTCACGTTGCCGCTTGCGGGGCCTGCAATAGTCAAAGATTTCATCCTGATGCCGCCAGTGACGGTATCGACCGTGGCCGTATAGGCTGTGGCGTTGGACGCGCTGTCAAAGACAACATCATCATGGCTTCTCGGCACAGACGCGCCTGAGCCTCCACCAGACGACGTAGACCAACGAGCGGTGTCGCTCCAGTTGCCTGTGCCACCAACCCAATAGCGTGTGCTGTCGGCTGGTTTGGCTGTGCGGTAGACAGGCGCTGCCGCTGTGCCTGTGCTGTTGGCACCTGCGTAGAACTCGCCAGGGCTTGTGGCAGCGAAGCCGATGCTGCCCATAGCAAGGTAGTCGATGCTGTCTGTGCAGGCTCCAGCGAGGATGTGGGCAGTGCCTGTGCCGGTGAGCGTGACGACGTTGCCTGCTGTGCCCGTCACCGTCCATTTGCCGAAGGTCTGCGTTGTGCTGCCAAGGGCAATGGTGTGCGCTACGGTTTTGGTGCTGGCGAGTTCGGTGAATTGGTTGTTGCCGGTGATGGTAGTGGTGGATGTGCCGGTGGCGCCGCCGATGGTGAGTTTGTTGTAGGAGAGGCCGCCGCCTGTGAATGTACGGGCAGAGGTGCTGGTGTTGGACAGGACGATGTCTGCAGTACCTTTATAAAAGGTAACATCAGACGAAATACCAGTCCAGACGCTCCCGGTTCCAGAAAGCGTCCACGTTCCAGAACCCATTTTTAATCTGGAACCTGATGTTGCAAAAACAGCGCTAAACAATCCCGTCGTCACGTTATACGACACCGCATCAAACGTGCCAGATGTGAGGGTCAGGGTACGTGTTGAGTCAAGCGACAGCGCATCAGCAAGCTGGACAACACCCGTAACGGAATCTATCGTGATAGGGCAACCAAACGTAATGCCATTGCTGGTAATGGTTTGAGTTCCGCGTTTGGCGAACGTGATCGTGCCTGCTGTACTAGACGACGTCACTCCTGTACCAAACTTCCAATCTCCATAAACAAACGGAGTGTTAGTGCTGGTGGTGAGCGTCATAGCACTAGTCCGCAACGACGCATCAAACGTGCCGATGTTCCAAGCAGCATTGATGGTGATGGTTCCTGTCACGCTGCCCGCAGCTTCATCAAACACAGCCGTGTCCTGCGCCAACGGGAAGTTGTTGATGTCAGGACTGCCTCCAGAGCCCGGCGCCCATGCCGTTGCAGACCAGTTCTGCGTACCGGCAAGGTTCCAATAGACGGTCTTTGCCGCAGGGAAGGTGATGCCGCTGTTGCCGCCACAGTCGCCTGCACGGGTCGGAGAAGAGCCTGCTGCGGTGCCAGCAATGGTGATGTCTCGGAAGTCGCAATTGTCGGCACTGAGCGTGCCTACGGTGAGGGTGCGGGTGGTGCCGATGGTGTCGGAGCGGACGAAGATGCGACGGACGGCTGTGGCACCGGCGACGGTGAGGGTGCCGGTGATGGTTTGATTAGAGTCAAACGCAAGAGTTGTTATACCGGCAGTAGCGGGGGCAGTAACGGTTACGTTGTTGAACGTGTTTGCATTATTGATGCTACGAGTAGCAGCGGTTGTGCTGGTGAAGGTGACGTTGTAAAAAGTATTGCCGCTCCCGTTAATACCGCCGTTCCCTGTCAAATTTATTTGTGATGTTCCTGCGTCAAAGGAAAGATTTATCGCTCCCAGTTGTACTGCTGTAGTTGAATTACTCAACGTCAACGTGCTGCTGCCTAGCTTGATGCCACGTACATTGGTATTGTTAGTAGTTATTACTGACGCGGTGACGTTGTAGTTTTTGGTGTCGAAGGTGCCGTTGGTGACGGTGAGGGTTCGCGAACCAATGTTTAGCGCGTCGGCAAGTTCAACGGTTCCACCGTAAGAATCAATAGTGAGATCGTTCGTAAATGTTTTACCAGCGCTTGTAATAACCTGCGTATTTCTTCCTGAATAAGTTAAGCCGAACGTAGAACTATAAGCTGTGCCAGATCCGTTAGTTAAATTTCCGTAAATAGTATAACCAACTGCGCTAAAATTTAATGTCATCGCATTAGTTCTTGATGACATATCAAGCGTTCCAATGTACGGAATCGCACTATCAAGCGTCACCGTAGCCGACGTATTCAACCCCGTGTTCTCAATGACAGCGGTATCCTGCGCCAACGGGAAGTTGTCTGTGCTGGCTGCGCCGCCAGAGCTTGCAGCCCAGTTGTTGCCACTCCAGCTTCCGCCTGCGAGGGTGACCCAGTAGACGGTTTTGGGCGTGTCGAAGGTGATGTTGTTATTTCCACGCAAATCACCAATGCGTGTTCCTGTCAACGTCCCGCCGGTGCCTGTGACGCGAATGTCGCGGAAGTCCACATCGGTCACTGTGCCGATAGTGGCAATCTGCATGTCGCGCATCAAGCCGTAGGTCGATGACCGGAACCAAATGCGTCTATTTCCTTCTGTGCCACTAGTAGACAGTGTGCCTGCAATGACAAAGTTAACGCCTACAGCAAACTGAGTAACACCAGCAACAGGCTCTGGTGTGATGGTGAGATCAGCACAGGTAGCATTGTCTGTCACCGTCACGATGAAATGAGCAGTGCCTGAGTTGGCGTCAAAGATAGCATTATCAGAAGACGTAGGAACAGAAGCGCCAGAAGCACCACCAGAGGTCGTAGACCACTTAGTAGTGCTGTTCCAGCTTCCTGAACCACCAACCCAATAGCGATCAGCCATGCTTACACTGCCTTCACGTAACGAACGCCATCAATCTCAATGTACTCCGGCTCTGGCTCCACCTCTACAGGAGGCGCAGTCACCACAGCAATCCAGTTGTCTCGACGCTGCTCCTTCATCGCCTGGATTTCAGCTTCGCTGAAGCCGTGATCATCAGGCAGATGAAGAGCATCGGCAAACTTGCCGTGAGGGGTGTCAAACTCAAAATCAATCTTGATCATGATCAAGCCAGCGTGAAGATTGCCCCAGGCGTTGTGTTCGAAAACTTGACGGTAAACGTCTCGCCGTCAGCTAGCGTGATGCTGCTGCCGTAGTCCCACCAAGCCACCAGCGCGTCCAGCGGAGAGGTGGCGGAATCGTTGTAAAGCACAACGTAACGAAACGGACCTACGCTTCCGCCAGAAGCCGTAAACACCACCTCAGTGCCGTTTACCGTTGTGGTGCCGCTTGTTTCCGACAAAGAAATTGTCGTTGCCGTGCCGCCAGTGGTATAGCCGTTGGTGCCGCTAATTTGTGTAATGTCGGCCAACACGGTGTTTGATGCTATTGGCGCAGAGTTGCTCAAGGCAACTTTAAACGTGTTGGCGCCAAAATCATGGACACCTTCGACAAGCTGCTCAGAAAAGTCGTTAAACTTGTTGTACGACGCCATGATATTCCTTTAAGCCAAAAATTTCAGCTTGTACAGGGTGCTGTAAAACAGCGCCAGAATCTCGTCGATGATGTTCTGCAGCGGCGTGCATTCTTTTTCGACGACATCGTAACGGGTGTCCATGATGGTCTGCACCATGTCCTCAAGAAACTCCACCACGTTGTTCGTCTTGGTGGCCTGCTGCAGTTCCACCGGGCCAATCAGGCCGTACTTGCCCTGATACGCCTCGGCAAAACTGTCTGCCAGGTCAATGATCTGGTGGTAGAACTTGGCCAGCGCCTTGTGCTTGGCGTACGAGCGTGTGTTGAGGTGGGTCGAATGAGCGCAATCCCGCGCCAGAAACAGCTGGCCGATAAACTTCTCGCAACTCATACTGGCATCCCCTGTGGTGCGGCCGTGGGCATTTGGCCCTGCATGGCAATGGACATGTCGCCCACAGTGGCGATGTCACGCATGGTCTGCATGATGATCTCCTGCACTTGCTCAGGCGTCATGCCCGTCTGCACAGCCTGCAAGCGACGCGTCTCGGCCTCGTAGGCCTTGATCTCGGCGTCAGACTCGGCCTTGAACGTGTCGACCTTCATTTTCTGCGCTTCCATCGACTGCTGGACGTTCTGCAGCATCTGCTGCATGGCCTGCATCTCTTGCGTCAGCACCTGAATCTGCTGGTTGGCAGCCTGCAACGCCGGGTCGTCCTGATCCTGCAGCAACTTCGGGTCGATTGTCTTGCGCAGGCGTTCTGCCAGTTCTTCCGCTCCCGGCCAGTCCATGTTCTTCACAAACAGGTCGCCGGCCACGGCCCACAGCTGCGGCGAGCCCTGCAGGATCTGCGACATGGCATCCATCGCTTCCTGGCGTTTGGTCAGGTACGACGGGCCTGTGGTGACCACAACGTCGTATCGGCCGACGCCGGGGTTGTAGATTTTCTCGATGGTGACGCCGTTTTGGTCCTTCAACTCGCGCACCGGCTCGGGCTGCATCGGGTTGATCTTGGCCATCGTTGTCTGGCCGTCCATGCCGATGATTCGCGCGATGCGCTGCGTGTCGTAGATCTTCGGGATCATGTCGATAATCTGGCGCGTCACATGCCGTATGGCCCGGGCCAAGTTATCCACATAGTGGTAGGTTCCGGTATCGCTTTGAGCCTGACGAGCCAGAATAGCGCGGCCCGATCGTTCGTTGGAAGTCGCGCCGAGGGACGGGTCGTACTGGCCCGTGGTTGCCTTGATGTCGTCTGCGGCGCCCATCTTGGCGGCGATAAGCCCCTGCTGCGCCATCGGCGGCTGCGCTCGCTGAGGAAGCGGGAAAGAGTTTCCGGCTCCGTCTGTGGCATCAGGGTTTACCTCCAGATACGGCCAGTTCTGCGTGTTGGCCGTCTTCCACTGGTTCTCGTAGCCCTCAAACTGGCCGCCGTACCCGATGAACGGCGCCTTCGGGGCCAGCGCCAGCATCTCGGCTTCCTGAGACACCCAGTAGTTGTACATGCGCTGGGCGTCTTTGGCGTTGCGCACCAGGCCCGAGACGTGGATCTCGCCGTCCACCTCAAACTCGTTGCCCACCACGCGCACCACGGGAATGTACTTCCCGACCCAGTCCTGCTCCTCCAAAACCTCGAAACCGTTGGTCTTCATCCACTTCACAACGCGCTTGGACGACTCCCGCGTGCGCAGGGGTTCCATGCCCATCGCTTCCATCTGGCGGGCCTCAAACGACCCCTTGAACGCCGTCAAGCCGCCAGGATAGAGATTCAGCGTGGCGCGTTCTTCTTCGATGCGGAAATACTCGGCGATCCGCACCGTGTTTTCGTTCAGCCAGTACCCCATCGACGCATCGCCCACGCCCTGCGTGCGCAGCGTCGTGATCGGCGTGGCATCGGGGAACATCCGCTCGAACTCGTCGACAGTGATGTCCTGCGTGATAAAGCAGTACCGCGCATCCGACCCGCAGGGGTCTTGGATCATCGGGTCCATGTACACGCTGAACGCGTTGCGGATGCGACCGATGCGAATATCCTGATCGAACGTGTCCTCGTCGCAGTACTCCGTCAGCAGGCGGATATACCCCTCGCCGAACGTAACCTGATTGTCGCAGGCCGTGTCGTACGCCACGTCAGCGTCAGACATGTACTCAATGTGCCGCACGATGCCGTCGAAAATCTCGGCAACCTCGGGGTCGGCTTGATCGTCGGCAGGGATGACCTTGCCGCTGGGGCGGTTCTGGCGCTGCTCGTTGGTGACGTTGCGGACGTGTTGCGGCAGTTTGTTGATCGTCAGGCACGGCCTGGCGTTCACCGTCTGGCCCTGCACGCTGCCGCGCGTGGCAAGCACGTCCTGCGGCCACTGCCAGTTGTTGTCCGGGCTGCCGGCCATAAACCGCAGGTCGTCCAATTCGGCCTGCCGCGTGAGCGAGAACGCCGACTGCGCGGACTGCATCCGCGTGCGCATTTCTGCCAGCAGTTCAGACTTGTCCGAGCCGCCGTCGGCTACCCGCCGAGCCCCGTTGATGCCGTCGTCGCGTGCCATGTTACTTCTTGCCCTTCGCAGGCGCCTTGGCCATGCGCTGCGTGTTGTACGCCACCGCCACAGCCTGTTTTTGCGGCTTGCCGTGCGCCATTTCGGTCTTCACGTTCTTGCGAAACGCGTCCTTGGACGCGGATTTCACCAGAGGCATGTCATTTCCCCTTCGGTTTGGCCGTTTTGGCCGACTCTTTGAACGCTTTGGCGGTCGGTGCGCCAGGAGCGCCTGGCTTGCGCATCTTTTCACCGCTTCCGGCAGCAATGCGCTCGCGCTTGGCGTGGATGTTGGCGTAGAGGCCGGGTTTTTGCGGCATGATCAGCACTTCCAGCGTTTCAGAGCAGCCTTGGCCCGCTCGCCGTCCTTGGCTTTCGCGGCCACTGCTCCCATTCTCGAGCAAAACGACGCTTTTCGGCCCTTGTCGGCCTCAGTCTTCGGGTTCGGCGCCGGCGCCTTCAGGTTCGACCCCGTTTCGCGGTTGTACTTCTCGCGGCCTTTAGCCGTCAGGCCAGCGCCCTGCTTCGTGGGCAGCTTTTCGCCTCGACCAACGCTCAGAGACACCGACTTTGCCATGACAGACCCTCAGTGTGCCATCCACCCGGCCGACTGCATGGCTCCCCCGTGCGTCGTAACCACTCGGTGCTGGCTGCGCGGATTGTACTCCCTGTGCGCCACGGGAAACGCAAACGTCACCGCCAGTGCGTCAGCAGCATCAGGCGAAGCCAAGCCCCGGGCCTTCATCTGCTCCTTCGTCTCCAGCGCAATCGCCCCCGACGAATTCGGTCGCGTCCTCGGGCCGCACAGGTCTTTCTTCAGGTTCCTGTCGTCCTTGATCGACGCCGTGCGCAGCCACTGTTTCATTGCGCCCCACATCTCGGCCCGCTTGTTCTGGTACGCCTTTTGATCCTTGGCCTTCCAGCCGAAATTCACCCCGCGCACCTTATACCGCTGCTCCAGCAGTCTGTCCAGCACGCCCGCGCCTAGGCCGCCTTCGTCAATCACTGTCAGCACCGGCCGGAAATCCTCAATGGCCTCAATGACGTGCCCCACCACCGTCATCGTGTCATCGCCCCTGAACCGTCGCACTTCGAGCAAATCCCGCCCCCGTCGCGCCACGATAATCGTTGCGTCCGCCCCGTACCGCGCGGGGTCCACCCCCAGCACCACGGGTGCCTCCGGGTCGCGCATCGGGGGCCGCTTGCCGGCTTCTTCTACCAGCCCCAGCGGGATGAACTGGTATTCATCCGCGCCGGGAAACTCGCCGTATACCTCGACCATTGCCTGCGGCGAATCCTCGCCGTACTCGTCAATAATCGCCTGGTACACGCCTTTATCAGTGTCCTCCACCGTTCTGGCGTCGATGTTCTGCGTCTTCCAGAAGTTCCGCTTGGCGTTAAAACACTCGAAAAAATACCCCGAGTTCCGGCGCGGGTTACTAAACGCGCACCAAAATCTGTGCGGCGTGTTTTCCGTAAAAAACCCCGCAGCCACGCTCCAGATACTGTCGGGGATACCCGAGGCTTCGTCGAACACGACCATCATGCCGTCGTCGTTGTGCGCGCCAGCGTACGCGTCGGGATTCTCGTCGCTCCAGAGTTTGCCCTCCGCGCCCCAGTAACGCGTACCTTTTTTCAGGTCGCGTTCCACCAGTTCCGTCAGCCACTTTGCCGGCACGATACGCGTTGCGCTGATCTCGAACCAGTGCGAGTTCATCAGCATCGCCAGCCACTTCGTGATTTCGGCCCAGGTCACGCTGCGCAGCTGCGCTTCGCTGTTCGCTGAGACGATCACGCTCGCGCCGATCCGCGTACTCAGCATCCAGAGCACGAGCCAACTCACCAGCGCGGACTTTCCGATTCCTCGGCCAGAGGCCACCGCCAGGCGGAATACCTCGTACATATCGCGGTCGCCGTTTTCTTCGATGTGCGCCCGTATCTTCCGCAGAATCTCCCGCTGCCACTTTCGCGGGCCGCTGCGCTTTTCCAGCGGCGTACCCTTTTCGCCCCAAGGGAACACGAACATCACGAACGCTTCGGGGTCGTCGCGGAGCTTTGCGCTCCACAGGCGACTCATCAGCGCCTGTTCTTCTTGCGGGGTGTATTTCGTGGTCTGCACGCAATTCCTCGGTTACACCGGGCCCATTTCCGCCAGAGCCTGCGGCGCCAGCCGGGGCCGTATTTCCACCGCATCCTCTATCGCTTCCGCAGCACGCACGCGCTTCTCGGCCATCTCCAGAGCCGCAGTGATACTGATCGACTGCGCGACGTCTACCTGCACCTGCTGCTTTGCTACCCAATCGTGGCGGTGCCGCAGGAACTCCAGCGCCGCCTTCGAATCACCGCCCTCGGCCGCCTCGTACAGCGTGCGCGACATCGTCATCTCGCTGTCGGCGCGGCCTTTCATCTCCGCGATCTCCGCAATCGGGTCCATGAGCTTCAGCCGGGCCAACTCCACCGGCAACAAACCCGCAGCCAGCGCAAGCGAATCTCCACGCAATCCCAGCTTTGCGCCGTCGTATATGCGCTCCAACGTCGCGGGCGTGGCTTTTAGCTCTCTGGCAGTAATGGGGAGGTCGCGGAACATGTTTTGGAGCGTAGCGATGGCGCGAGTGTAATGCAGCGCAAAAAGAAAAAATTTGTCTGGGGCAACTTACGCGGCGTTCAAAAAATTTGTGGGGTGAAAAAATTTGTCTGGGGGGTCCGTACCATTGCCGGGCCGTCGCTCGGACCCCGCCGGGGCTAGGGGTGGGGGGGGGTCATACCCCGGAGGGTATCCGCTCCCCGGCCCCCGATACCCTACCCCGTACCGTATCCCTGCGCACCTGGGCGGGGGCTATCGCGCAGCCCCCGGGCGCCCCCGGGCTCGATCCCGCGCCATCGGGGGGCTATCGGGGGCCATGGTCGAACCATCGGGGTCGACACTCCGGACACTGCCCCCCGCTGCCCCCCATCGCGCGGGGGCTATCGGGGGCTATCGGTAGACTGCACCCCCCACTAGTGTGAGCGTAGCCCCCCACTGCCCCCGGCATGATCTCGGGGGGTCGGGGGGCTATGGGGGGCATAGCCCCCCGCATTCCCCCCGACAAACGTACAGCGGTAAACCTATCATTGAACCCATAGCCCCCCGTAGCCCCCCAAGAGGGAAGCCACCGTTTTTCTCTGCCCCCCGATCTAGCCCCCCCCGCGTTTGTAAGGTTCGCGTAAGGATTGGGCGCGACACTGCATTCACTGGCTGCACGGTGTGGCCGATGAAGGAGATCATGATGATTGCAGTTGAATTTGGAATGCTGATTGGATGCCTGGGCGTGCTCGTGGGCGTAATCTGCTTGGGCGTGATGTCTGACTGGTAAGACCTTAGCCGCTCGCCCCGCGTGCGGGGCTTGTGGGTGCGGTTAGCACCGATAACGATAGGAGTGATGACGATGAAACCCCGACTTACTGACGCTGAACTCTGGAGGGCCACGGTTGAAGCGGAAGAGCGCAAGTCTGACAGCAACTTGCCGCTTGACGCGCGCATGCGATCGTTTGAAACCTTCACGCAGTGTTTGCGTGAAGCTCACAAGCGTAATTACGACTATTCGAAATTGCGCGGTGCCGCTAATGCCGAACTGCTGCGAGAACAAGCCCAGCTCCGCGCCCTGAGCTGGCAGGATTCGCGCGTCACGGCGCGACTGGAGACTCTGCATCGCCTGTTGTCGTCAGATTGACGTCAGCCTAGCCCCCGACACTATCCCTGCCCCGAATCGGGGCGTTCACTGGAGATAGACCATGAAAAAAACCGCGTTTTACGCCCGCGCCCGCACCGGGCGCAAGCTGGCCGGCATTGCCCTGCGGGCTGGTGACGGCTGGGCCTGCGATCAGGCCTTGGAGTACGCCCGTAGCGGGCATGTGGGCCCGGATCTCGGGCCGTGGCTCGATTGGTATTACGGGCGCCGGGATGACATCCCCGGCGTGTCCTATGGCGCGCAGATAGAGGCGGACCGGGTCATGGCCCGCCGCATGGGGGTCGCGTAATGCACGACACCCCCCTGACCCTGCGCGATGCGCTGTTCGCCTGCGCGCTGGGCCTCGCCCTAGGCGCCTTGGTGGCGTTCGGCCTGTGATCCCCGCCACACCCCCCGCAAAGCCCGCAGAACGGCCCGTGTGGCCGTTTCCTGCGCGCCTGCTGGACTACCCCAGCCAGCCCCCCTGCGCGCGCCCTGTGCCGCGCTATAGCCCGCCGCCGCCGGACACGCCGGCGGCTTTGTTTTGAGGATCCGCCCCATGCCCTTAATGTTCAAAAATCTTGAACGCCCGCCCGAAGACCTGGCGCGCGGCCTGGCTGCTGCTGCTGCGGTGTTCGAGCGCGCCGACGTCTCGCCCGAGGTGGCGTACCGGCACGCGCTATTGCGTCGCGACGGGCTGATTTTCTCGCCGCCCTTGGTGCGCCTCTGGTACGCAGCAGAGGATGCCGCCGTGCGCGCTGCCTGCGGCTCCTGGCGCGATGCGCCGCTTGCGGCTGCGTTGGAGTTCGAACCGTGAAAATATTGATCGCCTGCGAATACAGCGGCACGGTGCGCGATGCTTTCCGCGCGCGCGGCCACGATGCAATGTCCTGCGATCTGTTGCCGACAGATGTTCCCGGTCCGCACTATCAGGGCGATGTGCGGGATGTGCTGGGCGACGGTTGGGATCTGATGATCGCGCATCCGCCGTGCACATACCTGAGCGCCAGCGGGATGCACTGGACGCGGCGCGGGTTGCGAGATCCGCAGTTGACTGAAGACGCCTTGGCGTTTGTGCGCCTGCTGATGGACGCGCCCATTCCGCGCATTGCCGTGGAGAATCCTGTGAGCGTTATCAGCAGCAGGATTCGCAGGCCCGACCAGATCATCCAGCCGTGGCAGTTCGGGCACGGCGAGACGAAGGCGACCTGTCTGTGGCTGAAGGGACTTCCGGCGCTCAAACCGACGAACGTTGTAGACGGACGAGAGGCGCGTGTTCATCGCCTTCCGCCCTCAGCGGATCGCTGGAAGATTCGCAGCGCGACATATGCCGGCATAGCCGCAGCGATGGCCGCTCAGTGGGGTGACGCATGATCGCCGCGCTGATCGCGATCCTGATCGCGCTCCTGCTGGCCCTGCTGCTCGATTTATAATGCGCGCGCCGGCCTGCGGGCCGGTCGTCTGTCTCCTCGGGCGGAAGCCCGTTCAGCCCCCGGTTGAGTTCGCTCCCGGGGGCTTTTTTTCAGTCGTCGGCAGTGCGTCGGAACGCGTGCACGGTCGCAGTGTGCGCCGTCTCCGCAGCGTCCCGCGCCTCGGTTTTTGTGCCGCGCCAGTCTGGCGACAACCAGATATGACGGCGCGTGCCATAGCGTTTTGTCTTCACCAAGCCAACGTCAACCCACTGGCACTCAGATAGCGCGTGAAGCAGCGCAGGCACGTTGAGCCGGACATTCTGCGGCGCGTGATCCTGCAGCCGGTCCACGACGGCCTGCCACGGGCCGCACGCATAGCCGTGCCGGAATTCCAGCGCCTTTTTCTCGATGCGCTCGACCAGCCACGATTCCGCGCCCGTGCGCGCGCTGCCGACCATGATCGTTTTGGCGTCGGTCCACGGCGGTGTTGCGGCCGGATTGAACTGGCTCACGTCACGCTGGCGCAGATACGCCGCACCGGCCTGCAGCCCACCGGCCTTGAAATAGGCCCACAGGGCAAGCGAATCATGTTCGCGCATCCGTGGCGCATCGGTCCACGTCACCCACCAGCGGCGATCCTCCGACGGAATTGCAATAGCGTCCCTGTAGTTGGTCATGCCTATGACCAACGATTGATTCACGACCGATATGGGATGCTGCCCCTTACGCTGCACCGTCAGCAGTTCTGGCGGCGCGGCCAGGATCGGCTTTAGCCGGTTTTCCAGCGCGCGACGGTCGATAGCTTCGCTCTGCCGCAGTTCATTGAAAATGATCACCTCGTTTTCAAGGAAATAGCCCCAGACCTGCTGCAGCTCTGCGGCCTCGACGCTGGTGCAGTTGGTTTTGTTTTCGCCGCCGATTGCGTACAGGAGCGGCGCGATCATCGAGTCTTTGCCCGCGCCAGGCACGCCGCCGATGAGCAGCGCGTGATTGATTTTGACGCCGGGATGCTGGACCTTGTACGCCATCGCGTCCAACAAGTGCTGCCGCTCTGCAGGGTCCGAGATCAGCCGCTCGACGTGCGCCAGCCACGGGCCGGGATCGCCGCCCACGCAGTCCGGGCGGGCGTTGCGCCACTTGTTCCCGTAGACCTGCCCGACGTGCTCGCACAGGACCGCGCGCCCAGGTGCGTAGGTGATGCCCTGCAGCATCCGGCCACGCATCGCCGCGCGGTTTTCGTCGTAACTGGTGGCCGCCTCGACCCGGCGCGCCCCGCCTGATGCACTGGCGTGGATGCTGTGGCACCGGACGTGCCTGTACAGCGCGTTGAACGAATTGCGCGTGTATTCCACGCACTGCTGGATGTCGAAATACCCGTCGTCAGGCACGACGTAGGCAAAACGCTTGTGCCACTCGCCGACCTCCAGCAACGATGGGTCGCGCTCGTCTGCTGCGGCCTGCGCCTCGGAATGCTCCTGCGGCTCCGGCCCCGTCGGTTTCGGCGGCTCCGGCTCCGGCTGCTGCGCAAACACGCTGGTGCGTGGCGCGATCCAGGCCCGTGCGTCCTGCCACGACGCGAACCCGCTGTCCGCAGCGTCCCAGCCGTCTGGCATCCCTGCCGGGTCGATGACCTTGACCTCGGGGCACCGCTCGGCCAGCATTGCTGCCAGGCGCTGCATCGTTGCGATGCCCGCGTCGTCGGCGTCGGGCCACAGAAGCACCTTGCGCCCGTGGACGTGCCGCCAGTTCGCCCGGCTCACTGCCTGACCTCCACCAGGCCACGTCGTCACGACGTACGGCCCCGAGATCGCTGCCGCAGCGTCTGCGGCTTTTTCGCCCTCGACGATCAGGACCGGATCGGCACTGCGTGCCTCCAGTTCCTGTAGCCGGTACAGCGGGCGCGGAACCGGCCACTGGCCCATGCCCCAGCCCTGTCCGTCGTACGTCCACGGCACGATCTGCTTGCGCTGCCCAGGCGGGTCGTACCGGGCGACGTAGCCCAGTACCTCGCCGTTGCCGTCCCAGTACGTCCAGCGGGCCGACGGTGCGCCGTATGCCGGGTGGATGCACTCGCAGTCCGCTGCCGCCTCGGGGACGGGCGTGACCACGGTGCGCTGCGGTTTCGTCGGTTTCGTCGGTCGCACTGGCGGCTCGGCCGTGCTGCCGTCGTCTAGCTCCCGGTACGCCTCGCCGGGCGTGAGTTCGTGGATCGCCGCGTAGAGCGAGATCAGGTCGCCGCCCCTGTCGCTGGTTGCGAAGTCGGCCCACCGGCCGCTCAGCAGGTTGACGGAGAGCGAGGTGCCCTCGCCGCCGCTGAGATCGCCGCAGACCCATTCGTGGCCTCTGCGCCTGCCGCCGGGCAGCCACTGCGGGACGAGGGTTTCGCTGTTGATCAGCAGGCGCTGCGCGAGCGCAGAGAAGTCGAGTTTCATGCGTCCCCCAGCAGCCTGACGGCATCGTCCACACTACGGCAAACCCCGGCCACGCCACCCGCAGCGCGGATCTGCTGAAGGAACTCCTCCTGCCCGGGGCGCATCCTGCCGGTGCGGCTCTTGACCTCGATGGCCAGCGTGCGCCCGTCTTTCAGCGCGCCCATGATGTCTGACATCCCGCGCTGGGTGTTCGCCCGGATATAGCGCACTGACCCGTCGCGGTTGCGCTCCTGAAACGTGCCGCTGTTCTGCCGCCAGGACATGGCGACTTTCGGGTGGCGCTTGAGCAGCTGGAGGATCGCCCGCAGGATCTCGGCCTCGCTCGGCTGCCGCTGCTCTGCCGGTGCCGGCTCGCGCTTGACGCGTTTCGTGGGCTCTGGCGGGATGTCGATCTGCCGCACCGGCTTTCCCGACAGGGCTGCGTACAGCGCCTCGGATTTCTGGTGCGCGAGCATCACCTCGCGTAGGGTTTTGCGGCCTCTCATCGCTTCGCCTCCGCCCTATCGATCTCGGCCTGCAGTGTCGCCACCGCCTCTTTTGCCATCTCCAGCACTGTGGCCAGCATCACCGCATCGCCTAGACAGGCGCGGATCGCTTCGTTCTCATCGCCGGGGCCGAAGTCGCCAGAGTCAACCCACTCGATGTCGTGCAGGGCTTTCGCCACCAGCTTCAGATGCTGCGCAAACGCCCTGCGTTCTGGCGTGTCTGCGGTGAACTCTGCGTATTCCAGCCGGGAATACAGATAATTCATGCTGCCGCCGCTCATGCTGCCAACCTCCAAAAAACTGCGGACCAAATATCGTCCGACGCGCGACGTTTGCGGTGCAGGATGCTACCGATCGTCGCGCGGGAAACGCCGAACTCCAGCGCCAGGCGCGACTGCGACTCCTCGCTGCGGGCCAAGATCTCCCGGATCTGATCGTCGGTCAGTTTGCGCCTGCGCAGCCCGCTCACGCGGTTGCGTGCAGTCGTGGCCGCGCCCTTGATCTTGCCTGCGGCCGACGCCCGCTGCATCGCGGCTTTGCGGGTCATTACACTGAGGTGAGCGGGATGCACGCAGAGCGGCGTGCCGCACATGCAGGACGCCACGAACTTTCCCAGCGGCTTGCCTGCCATCGCCTCGACGATGGTGCGCCGCAGCGAGCGCGACGCTTTCGTCGGCGCGCCGAGGTAGTCGTAATGGCAGCGTGGCACTCGCGTAAACGCCACGCACGTCATCCCGGTCCAAATTAGGCACTCGCCCTCCTCCTCGGTGCGCGTCAACAGCAAGTTGCGCAGCGCGGGAGGCAGTCCGTCGATCAGTGCTTTCGTTTTCCTATCCATGTCTGTCCTCGTCGTCGGGGGCGCAATGATGCCATGCTTGCCGAGGCACGCAAAGCCCGCGTGGAATAGTGGGTTATTGTGTCGATTGTAGTTGACCTTCGTGGGCCATCGTGGCAACATCCGTCCGTCCCCAAACAAAACAGGAGCAGACGATGAGAATCAGCCAAGCCTACTACGACCCGGACTACGGCCCGTTCACGGGTCACCCCCATGACCCGAGGTATGACTACGAAGACATCGACCTCGACATCGAGGCGGCCAAAAACGAGATCGCCCGCACGCCGTTGTTCGTCGTCGACTGGCTTGCCCACGAGGCAACCGCCGACGAGACGCCCGTAGATCTGCTGATCGTGCCTGCCGAGTTGCAGCAGGCCACTGCCGATCAGTTGATCGCCCTGGTGTTCGCCGGCCACATTGACCGCATCATTCCCGCAGTGTATGAGTTGCGCGTGCGCTATTTGCGGGCTAAAGACGGCGACATCACGTCGCGGGCCTGGGAGCGCTACGAGGAAGACCTCAAGCGCGCCGAGTGCGACGATTCACACCTTTGGTTTTGAAGGGGCGCAGCATGATCTTAGAAACCGCCACCCAGCGCGATGACGACTGGTACGCCGCTAGGTGCGGCAAGGCCACTGCGTCCCGGTTCAAGGACGCGATGGCCACGCTGAAGAACGGCCAGCCCGCACAGGCCCAGCGCGACTACCTCACCGAACTGGTCGTCGAGCGCCTGACCGGCCAGCCCGTCCAGAAGTTCACCACTGCCGCCATGCTCTGGGGCACCGAGCAGGAAGCCGCAGCGCGTGCCGCCTACGAGCAGAGCACAGGCACTGAGGTCGAGGAGACGGGCTTTGTCGCCCACGACGTCCTGTACGCCGGCTGCAGCCCTGACGGCCTGGTGGACTGGGACGGCCTGATTGAGATCAAGTGCCCGTACAACAGTGCGGTCCACATTGAGACGCTGCTGGGCGGTATGCCGGCAGAGCACATGCCGCAGGTGCAGGGCCAGATGTGGATCACCGGCCGCCAGTGGTGCGACTTTGTGTCGTATGACCCGCGTATGCCTGAGCCGCTGCAGCTGTACGTCCAGCGCATCCCCGCCGACCCAAAAGCTATCGCCGACCTGGCGTTCGGGATCTCGGCTTTCCTCAAAGAGGTCGGCAGCAAAGTCGAGGCGCTGCGGCGTCTTGCGGAAGGAAAGCAATGAGCGACAAGAAGCGCACCTACACGCGCGTGATGAAGGCGTGGACTGTGATGGACGCAGAGGGCAACGAGCGACTGGTGCGGGCTTACACCGTGGCCGACGTGCTGCGTCACGTCACGCCGCAATTCGTGATCGCGCCCGCCACGCACGACGACATCATCAGCCTGATGGCCTCTGGCGTCATGGTGGAAACCGTGGGCCTGCCCGAAGCCGTACTGGCCGAAGAAGGCCCGGGCCTGACTGACTGATCACCACAGGGGCGGTTCGCCGCCCCGGAAAGCACACTATGAATTTCAGCAAAAACGAACGCGACGCGAAGCCGTCAATCGAAACTTCGCGCGCGAAGTTCCATCACGCGAATAACCTGCAGTACGGTCGCGGACGCTTGCTCTGGGCCGGCGCGCTGCACCGAGACAACGGTACTCAACTGCCGGAAGGCTGGGTTTTGCCAGGAGGGCGCAGGACTCAGGACGCCGAAGAGGCGTTGCGTGCAGCCCAGTACATTGATTCTATCTCTCGCTGAGGAACACGCCAATGAGCACCGCATTGATCCCCGTTGACCAAGTAGAGCGTATGGCGATGGCCGTCGCCAAGTCTGGCCTGTTCGGCGTCAAGACGCCAGACCAAGCGATGGCCCTGATGCTGATCGCGCAGGCCGAAGGAATGCACCCCGCCATCGCCGCCCGCGATTATCACGTCATCAACGGCCGACCCACGCTGCGCGCTGACGCCATGCTGGCGCGGTTCCAGCAGGCTGGTGGCCGCGTCGAATGGGGCGAGTACACCGACCGCAAGGTCGTCGGCACGTTCACCCACCCGCAGGGCGGCAGCGTTCGCATTGAGTGGACGACCGACATGGCCGTCAGCGCCGGTCTGACCCGCAACCCGACGTGGAAGTCCTATCCGCGCCAGATGCTGCGCGCCAGGTGCATCAGCGAGGGCATCCGCACCATCTACCCCGGCGTGGCCATCGGCACCTACACGCCAGAGGAAGCCGAGGACATGGCCCCGCAGCGCACGGTGCGCGATATGGGTGACGCAGAGGAGGTTGCGCCTCCCCCGCCTCCTGCCGCAATCGACGTGGACAAACTGGTGCAAAGCATCGAAAACGCCAGCACGCTGGAGTTCCTCGATCTGTTGCGCCCCGACATGCGCCGCGTGCCCAAGGGCAAGGAGCGCGACCGCGTGGTTGCCGCAGTGCAGCGCCGCGCCAACGAGATCCGCGCCGAGCAGGCACCGCCCGTGGACGCCGAGATCATTGACACCGAGGAGGGCGCGGTATGAACGAAGACGAACTGCTGACCACCGAAGAACTGGCCACCAGGTGGAAGGTCGCCGTGGGCACGCTGGAAAACTGGCGACACCAGGGCAAAGGCCCGACGTGGCTGAAGATCGGCGGCCAGGCCCGCTACCGCTTGGCCGACGTGCTGGCTTACGAGGCTGAGGCCGAGCGTTGATCGTGGTACATGGCCTGGCGAGGCGGGGCAAGGCGAGGCGATGCGCGGCGAAGCGTGGCAAGGCAAGGTACATGGCGAGGCTTGGCATGGCTGGGCGGGGCCCGGCAAGGCCCGGCAAGGCAAGGCATGGTACGTGGCGAGGCACGGCCTGGCGTGGCGATGCGCGGCGAGGCGTGGCATGGCCTGGCGAGGCTTGGCAAGGCAAGGTACGCGGCACGGCAAGGCAAGGCATGGTACGTGGCGAGGCTTGGCTAGGCAAGGCGAGGCGTGGCGAGGCGCGGCGAGGCAAGGCGTGGCGAGGCGTGGCAGGGCAATTTCGCCCAAATGTGAGTGTGTTTTAACCAACGGAGATTTGACGTGAAACTGATCAACATTGAAATTCGTGGCATTCAACCTCTTCTGATGCACCGTTTCGGCGAGGAAGCGGAAACCTCCAGCAGTGGCAAGGCGCGCGGCGTTGTGCAGAACCGAGGCACCCCACGCGAGCAGGCGGAGAAGGTTGCCTACCGGCACCCCGATGGCACGTTCTACATCAGCGCGTTCGCCATCCCCAACGCGATGGGGGCGGCCGGCACGAACTACAAAATGCCCGGGTCGCGCAAGTCGATGCGGTTTATCGTGCCCAGTGCGATTCGCATCTTTGAGCCCACCATCACGGTGATGAACGGCTCCGGCCCCGCTACCGATTACGAGGTGGACTCACGGCCGGTCACGATCCCCGCCACCAAGGGTCGCGTGATGCGGCACCGCCCCAGGTTTGACTGCTGGGGGCTGAAGTTCAGCATCGGCGTGGACGATACTCTGATGAAGGTCGAAGACGCGCAGATGCTGCTGGAGCAGTCCGGCCTGAGCATTGGCATCGGCGACTTCCGCCCGGAGAAGCGTGGCCCGTTCGGCACTTTCCGCGTGACGCGTTTTGAGGAGCAAGCAGAGTGAACACCCGGATGCTGCGCCGCGCACGCGCCCTGTGGGCATCCGGCGACCGCCGGACGGATCGACACAACACCCGGCAGTGGATCCGCGCGATCCGCTTGCTGGGTGACCGTTGGCTGCTGGCGGTGCCGGCAAGGAGGATCAAATGACCGACAGAAACTGCTGCGACGGCCTGTGCGAACAGGGCCGCTCTTGCCCGTACCGCGAGGCCTGTACGCTGGAGGACTCGCCTCGGCCGAAGCGCGACGTGGTGTTTGAGGTGCTGTGCTGGGTGGCCGCTGCGGTCACCATTGCTGCGCTGGCTGTGGCGCTGGGGGTGGCGGGATGAGTAACCTACGAACCGCCGCCCAACAGGCGCTGGAGGCGATGGAGTACCACGTTGAGCAAACGCGGTCTATTTGGAAGACAAGCCAAGCAATTGACGCCCTCCGCGCCGCGCTGGCGCAGCAGGATGAGCCAAAGGGAGGGGGCAATTTGCCACCCCCCCTTGCAGGCAGAGCCGGTGCCGCAGCAGAGCGCGAGAAAGTCGCCCACTGGATGCGCAGCATGGGCTACGCCACCGGCCACGGCGACACCATCGAAGACCTGCTGGACCACCTCGGCACGCAGATTTCGGAAGGCTTGGAGGTTGAGGCGGTCATCCGCGCAAGGAGCAAGCCATGAAGCAACGCACCCGCATCCGCAAGATGAAAGCCCATCTCTACCCGTGGTGGATTTACGCGGCCCGCAGGCGCAAGATGATTGCAGACTGGCGAGCCGTTGCACGCAAAATCAGTGATGCGCTGCGTGATGTGTATGGGAGCGTCGCATGACCCTCCCCGCCGCCGTTGCCCGCTGCCTGGGCACTGACCTGCCAGAGTGCGCAACCTGCCGACGCCGCACCGACCCGCCGCATGAGCGGCAGACATGGACTGGTCCCTGGGAACTGGAGGGCGTTCCGTGCGAAATGAGGATACCAAGTGACCAGAATTGCACCCAATCGGTCAAAAATCGTGGACATGCTGGGGCTGTTGGTCCGCGCACCGCGCACGATAGCCGAGCTATCTGAGTTGACGGGCATGGACCGCACCGCGCTGCACTGGTGGCTGCGCCTCATGAAAGAGGAGGGCTTGTTGCGCTGCGAAAAAGTCAGCAGGCACCACGTCTACCACTGGAACCATCCAGATGCCTAAGTCATCCAAACCCCGCATCTCGCCGAGCAACGGATTGTCCGCAGGATGGAATGCGGGCAGATGCGCGTGCTGGAGCCTATATTAGCGCACACTCCGCCGCCCTGCGCTTAACCAGTCCCGGCAACACTCGGCCGCCACCTCGAGTCCAGCGCATCAGCTGCTCTTTCGCGCCCTGCCAGTCACCCGCATTCACCACGCGCCGCAGCGTAGACGTCTGGAGCCGGCCGACGCCCAAGTTGTAGCAGAAGTCCACCAGCGCGTTGAACACGCGCTCGTTGGCGGCCGCCGCAGGGCAGGCCCGCAGTACGCCAGGTGCGTAGGTATGCCGCAGTTCGTGGATCAGCCACTCCTCGGCCAGCGCCTTGGATATCGGCAGATCCTGCATCGTCACCTTCTGGCCACCGGGCTTGTAGACCGTGCCGTAGCCGATGGTGGCGTACCCAGCCGGGCAGATGTAGGGCTTCGACGAAAAGCCCTCGAAATGGCGGCAGAGGTCTGCCGCGAGGTCGAGTTTCACAGGCCCCTCTTGGACAGGGTGCGGTCGAGGAACCAGTAGTTGAGCGTCCCCGCCACCAGCGCGCTGAAGTCCGGGCTCATCGCCAGCTTGAACACTTGCTCGGGCGGCATCCCGGCCCGCCAAGACTGCCACGCGAACCAGACATGCACGAACGACCAGATCAGCAAGATCCAGTACGTGACGATGGGCCTGACGCTCGCCGACAGACTGGCCGCCCACCCGCCTGCGGCCTTCACCATCTGCGTCTGCTGCTGGATGGCGGCGTTGAACGCATCCATTGCGCCAGTGTCGACAGCGGCCTCGCGCTGCGCCCCGATCTCGGCCAGCTTCTGTTCGCCGCGCTGCTGCTCAAGGGCGCACTGGCGGTCGAACATGCTGTACTCATGGTTGCGCTCGTTCTTCTTGTCGAGCCACTTCAGCACCTCGGGCGCAAGGCGGAACACGCCGCCCAGCAGACTGCCGAGAACACCGCCACCAAGGATTTCAAGCATCGTCCTTCTCCTTGCACTTCGACTTGCCGTTGCCGCTGGCCATGACCCCGCCCAGTGCGCCTGCGATGAAAGTCGCCAATGGGGTGATCAGCTTGAAGAACTCACTGTCCGCTGGGGCCAGCGCATCGAGCGGTTGCGTGACGAAGACTAGGGAGTACAGTACCACGCCCACGATGATAGCCAGCAGCAGCGCCAGCGTCACGCCGACGATGAAGCGCAGCCACGCGTCGAGGTCACTTTTGCGGTCCATTGGTCATCATCTCCGCGCAGGTTCTGGTGGCCTTGCAGGCCTCAAGTTGGCACTCGGGATTCCCGGCATTGGCCGGGTCTTGGCATGGGTAGCGGAAGCGGTCCTCGCACCCTACCACCGTCAGCAGCACAAACAGAATGAGCCATCGCATCACATTTTCCTCGATGCAATCGCCGCCATCAGAACGACGCCAATCAACGACAGACCGATGACCGCAACCATCAGTGCAACCAAAATCGCTTGAACGACTTCTTTGCGTCGAGCAACCTTCAGCCGCTCCTGCAACTCCTCGGCTTCTCGCTCCCTGCGCTGCCGAGACTGAAACTCCAGCCAGTCTTGCCACAGGCCAGGACGGCCTTGGTAGATCATCAGAATCTTGAGGTCTTCTTCCTGCTGGCGCAGTTTCTCAAGTGCCCAGAACTCTTCGCTGCCGTTGCCCTTCTGGCTGGCCCGCTTTGAGATCTCGCTCTTCAGGCCAAAGTACTCGCCGAGCTTCGAGCCCGCCGCCAGGATGTCACCACCGTTGCTGATGGCCTCTTTGATTACTGCGTAGGCGGCGTTGGCTGCGGCGAGTTCTGCCAGCATCTTATGTCCGCTTGTCTGCCTTTTCGTCCAACTTGTCGAAGATCTTGCTCAGCATCTGCTTGATCTCCGCGACATCGGCCTTGTAGTCTTCCTTCGTGACGTACAACCTCGGCATCTGACGCACGTCTTTGTCCAGCATCCGGATCGACTGGTAGATGTTGTTCAGTATCCAGCCGCCCATGCCGCCTGCCAGCGTGACGGCCACGTTGAATAGGGTTTGGGTGTCCATGTCACTGAGTGAGGGCGTTGCGGTTGCGGACTGGTTCAATCAATTCATTTTGGCCGGAAAGCAATCCTCTGGCAGACATGATTGGAATATTTGCCAGTGGCGACTCAAGAACAGAAGGTTCTCGCCCAAGACGCATTTGTTGCGATAGGCGACCAATGTCGCGCTGTTTGAGGCGCGTAGCAAGTTCACGCGACGTTAGGCCTGCAGTGGCGACGGCGGCTCCATACGGCGCAACGGCTGCGAAAATTGCTGCAGCGGGCGTCATCGGAGTGAACTTGCCGGCAACGTTGAGCATGTCTTGCATCTTTCCGCCTTTAGCCGCCGCTTCAATAGCCTTGCGTTCATCGGCCGTAAACACCCTCATGCGTTTGTCGTTTCGCGCCAAGGAAGAAAGCTGGCGACTAAGGGACGCAACCTTGCTGGCCGTGTCAAGTTCCGCCTTTTCAATCATGTCGGTAAAAATTTCGCTTTTTTTCATCTTTGCGTAGTCGGCGCGCGCTTCATTCCACGACTTAATGGCGGTTTTATCGCCACCAACAATTGCGCTTGGCGGAGCGTTCAAGACGTAATCATCGAATGCGTCAAGCAATTCATGAGAAATTAGCCTCTCTTGCGCGTCCGCGCTTTTGCCTGCGCCGGCAATCATCTTTCGCAACGCCTGCAATTCAGCAACATCTTTTGGCCCACCTTTAACCATTTCGCCAATCACTGCGGAAATTTTTGGATACGCCGCGGGGACGTAACCCGACGAAACACGAAGCTGCGCCGGCAAAGAATTTGCAAATTGGCGAAATTGAGAGTTAGAAAGCTGCAATCCTGACTGTTGAAGAATGTCGTAGTTTGCTTTAGACCGACCCTTCAGTTCAGCTTCCGTAGGCGCCGCCTCGCGTTTGGTGGCTCGCAATCCGGGAATCGCTGCGGTTGCAACCCCAGCGACAACGCCAGCCAAAGGGCTGTCAGTGGCCTCAGCAGTGCCTTGCGCCGCAGCGCCGGCGGCGGGCGCGGCCAAAACCTGCGTCAGAGGCACGCGGCTTACTTCGCGTCCTATGGCGCCGGCGCCTCCGGCCATTTGCGCCATGCGTTGCCCTGCGGCAACTTGTGGCACCGTGCCGCCAAGCGCAGAGCCAGCGGCCTCTACCATGCGCTCGACCGAAGTTTCGGCACGCGGCCCGGGAAGGCGTTCAGAAATGGCCTGCGACAACGGCTTTACATCCCTGCCAGTGATGCCTCGGTATGCGCTTGCCAGCGCATCTGCGGCGGGGACGTACAGAGAGCCGGCCAACGCACCAATTGCGGCGCCAGGCGGGCCGCCGATGGCGGCGCCTAATGCGCCACCAGCAGTGGCGCCTAGTGCCCCAGGCGCAGCGCCGCGAGCAGCAATACCAGTCTGGCGGACAGCGCGTTCCATTACGGTCGGCGGCGGTGCCAAATGCTGCATTACTTCATCTGCCGAATAGCCGCTTTCCAGAGCTTTTCCGATGTTGGGATCTCTTTGTTTGAGAAAATCCGCAATATCCGAGTCGGAATAACCGGCGCGCCGGGCTGAATTAATTTGATCACGCAAGTCGGCCACGGCTATTTCCCAAGATTTGCAGGACGCGGACCCAATATTTGCTCTAGCGAAGGTCGGCCAGTTGGCTCTGCCGCAGCATCAGAAAACTGTTTCATTGACGGATGTTCAAAAATAGACTTGCTTCCTTCTCCGGCAAGCCATTCTTCTTCCGCGCCATCGTAAGTTCCATTTTTCCGATAGTATGCGGAATACGCTTTTTGCTGCGCTGATGCCATTTCCGCCTGAGCCTTGGCGACGGCAAGAATGAATTTGTTTGCCGCAGTAGTGTTCCCAAGCCTGACAAAAGATTCCTCAATGCGTTTTGCGTCGTTTTCTGTTTGCGGGCCTTTTTGATCCAACTGGCGGTCAAGCAAAACGTTTCTTGCTGCTGACAAAAATGCCTGTGAATTGGTGGCGTATTTTTCTGCCGAAGGAACTCCGAGCGAAGCAAGCACAGATGCTGCAACGCCAATAGTTTCCGTTCCAAACCCAGTTGTAAAACCTCTGTCAAGAACGCGCTGTGCGCCTTCAATTGATGTCAAAGATCGCCTAGCGTTTCTGGCAGTCTGTGAAACTTGATCGTAGTCTTTCACTAATTGTTGTGCGCGGGCAACTTTTTCTGCTTTTTCTGTAGCCAAATTAAGCGATGTGTTCGGAGCGCCAGCTTTGCGCAATCCAGTCAGGTACTCGTAAAACGACCCCTTAAACCCGCCTTTGAGCGCTGTTTCGTAATTCTTTTCGTCAGACGTTCTGGTATCTTGCGGCGCCCTACTAAATTCTTCAAACTGCCGATAACCTTCTTGGGTTTCCGGAAAACCAAATTGCCGCATCAGGCGTAATTTTTCCGGTACGGGTTGCGGCTTTTCCGCAAACGGCGCCATCGCACTTGCAACCCTAGCGCCAGCTTGCCCGCTTGCCGCCAGTTGCGCCAGTTGCCGCGGCGTCGTCCTAAAGCCTGCGGGCTGACCCTGCGTAGCCATGCTCGGCGCGGTAGCCGGCATAGGAGGCGCAGTGACCGCCTGACTCGGGACAGAAGGCTGCGCCGCAGCGGGCTGTGCCATCGCGTTTGCGGACGGCGCGGCAGCCATAGCATTTACGCCAGTCGGCTCGGTGGCCTGTTGGCCAAGCCCCATGCCGCCAAGCGCCGCTTCTATTTGCTTTCGCTCGTTGTCTGCGGCAATTAGCCTTGCGCCTTCTTCAGTTTTGCCAACGCGCACCATCAAGGCGCCAAGCTCGCCAAGGTTGATGTTATGCCCGCGAGAGCGCATGAAATCTTCAATCTCAGCCGCACCGCGAGCCGCAACCGCACGCTGCTTCATCTGCTGCATCGCATTCAGCGTCGGCTGGATCTTGGCGAACGACTCAAACTGCGACTCCGGCTGATACCGGATCTGCGGAATGTTTCGCGCTTGCGAGATGATGCTTGCGTCAATCGGCATGTCAGCCCCCAACGCCGACGGAGCGGCCGTAGATGTCTATAAACTTTCCGAACAACTGATTCTGCTGCTGCTGGTTCTGGTAGTTCTGATAGGCGCCTACAGCGCCACCGACGCCACCCATGTAACCGCTGGTGCGATTGATCCGCCCCGCCGCTAGTGCATTCGCGCCCTGAGACATCGTTTCCCCTGCCGTCTGGCCAAACTGCTGGGCCGCAGAGCCCAACTGACCGCCGACAGTTTGCCCCAATCCGGCGATGTTGGCTAGCCGGTTGTACGCGTTGCCGTACTCGCCCGAGGCGAAGTCCTGCGCGTACCGCTGGCCTGCCTTGATCGCCCCGCCAGACAGCATGTTGCCCCGCGCGGCCTGCACGCGCTCCAGCGCTTTCATGCCCTCGCCCAAGCGGAAAGCGTAGCCGGGGTCCATGTCCAGCAGTTGCTGGGGCTGGGCGGGTTGGCCGTCGAGGCCCATCACGCCGGCCAAGCGGTTCAGCGCAGACTCGCCACGCGCGCGATACGGCTCCAGCAGGCTTTTCTGGTAATCAAACTGATCTTGCTGCAGTTTGAGAGCGTTTGCCGCCGACTGCGCTTGGATGTTTGCCGCGTCTTTCGCCGCCTGGCCCGTCAGATACCCGCCTGCCAAGCTGCCGAACGCACCCAGCGCCGCAGCGCCTGCGGGCGTGCCGATGTACTTGAGGAAGTCGTCGACGACGGGGATGCCGGTGAGGCCGGCAGTAGCGCCACCCGCAGTGACAGCGCCCGCACCAGCGCCGCCTGCTGCGCCCGTGATGATTGCGCCTGTGCCGCCGCCGACATCAGTGCCGCCTAGCACGTCAGAGCCGCCGCCTAGCGTGAGGTTGGGGTCTAGTCCTGCAATATCGGCTGCAGTCATCTGGCCGCCCACGCCCGCTGCCGTGCCGGCTCCGGCAGCACCGGCCGCCACACCCGCTCCCGCTACGCCTGCGGCAGTGCCTGCGGCACCAAGGCCGGCTCCGGTGTCGGCAACAGTGCCTGCGCCTGCGGCTTGCCCGGCGGTTTGGCCGGCAGTCAAATCAACGGTTGCCACGCCGCCGGGTGGGGTAACGGAAATCGGCGTCGTCAGATTGTTCTCCAGCATGGCATCTGCCACCTCTGGAGTAATGGTTCCGCCGGTCAACGCATTTGCAGGCGGAGGCGTAACTGGCGCCGCCGTTCCGGCCAGGTTGTTCACCACTGGCGGTGCAGATCCCCCAGCCAACATGGCATCTGCCACGTCTGGGGTCATGGTGCGGTCGTAAATAGACTGCGCGGCTTGCAGCTGGTTTTCCACCAACACTGCTCTTGTGTAGGCAAGATCTCTGGATGCGCCCGCCGCGATTTCGTTAGCGTAGGTTTGCATTGCCTCTGGGCTAAAGTTAGCCACAGAAGCAATTTGCTCAACCCCTGCGGGCACACCCACATCCCCCACGCCACCCACATCCACGTCGCCCACGCTGCCGGCAACGTCTGTCGCCGCAACATCGGTGCTGGCCAACTGCGCGACTTGTTCGCCGGTCAGATTGGATAGCGCGTTTGCGGCGTCCTTGATGTATGGCTGCGCCAACTCTGCCGCAGCACCCAGCGCGCCGCCAGTCAGCGCGCCCTTGATGGCGGACTCAACATCGCCGCCGCTGGTAATCAGTTCTTTTGCGCCGCCAATAATCGCGCCGCCGACCGCGTTGTTTAACAGAGCGTTGGACGTTTGCCCGGTAATAGACGCGCCAAGACTGCCGGCGCTGATGCCCGCCATGCCGAGAATTCCGGGCAGCACAAGCCCAAGGTACGGAGCAACTTGCTCGTACCATGCGCCACCGGTGTATTCCCAAGTCTTTTGAAACTTGCCATCTGGCGTCTTAAACGCAAATTCGGTTACGCTTTTGCTGCCAGAATCAATCTTATTGGGATTGATGACAACATCGTAACCTTGCGCCTTGAACTGCTGGATTGCAGCAGCGGCCTCGTCGGAAATCGTCGTCGTTCTTTCTTCGTCTACCGTGCCGGGGAAGTTGACAACCTCTTTGGTAGTCGGCCCAGTAAACCCAAGTTGCGGCAAAAACTGGAGCCAGTAGCCGCTCTCTAGGTTCTTGAATTGCGTGTAGGCGTCATTCTGGTAGGTGACGTCAGAGTCTTCCGCGCCAGTCCCCATCCGCGTTTTCGGAAACAGGGCGTCAACGTTCGACCAGTCAGAAACGGCGTAAGTGCCTTTTGACGTTAGCTTTGCCATGATTCACCTCACCCAATCCGCCAATCAGTGCCGTCGCTGAACACGGGCACGACGTTCGCGCCGCCGCCGGCTACGATCGAATGAAAAGTCGTTGCGCTGGCGTCCGTTACTACGGCGCGAGCGCCTGCGCCGACAGTAGCAGCTGGCGCGCTAGCAAGCAAAATCGCCACCGTGAGTGTGCTGTTGTTGATCCATTTCTGACCGACCGTCATAAACAAACCCGGCACGCGCATTGACGTAATGTTGGTGCTGCCCAGCGTCATTTCGTTGCTGACGCTTGAGGATGATGCGGCGGCGCTATGGCCAATAACAATGTTTCCGCTGCCGGACACAATAGAACTGCCGGCTTGAAACCCTATTGCGGTGTTGTTGTCCCCACTTGTCAGTGCGCCCAAGGCGTCTGCACCAACCGCTACGTTGTTGCTGGTGGTAGCCGCATCCAGCGCAGCCCACCCAACGGCAACGTTGTACGCGCCCGTAACCACCAGTTGCGCCGCACCTCTGCCCACCGCAGTGTTGCCTGGGCCGTTGGTGTTTGCTCCCAGCGCAAGAGCCCCCACGGCCACGGCATCGCTGCCGGTGTAAGCGTCCAGCGCCGAGTACCCCACCGCCACGTTGTTAGAGCCCGTGGACACCAACAACAGCGCATCGCTACCCAACGCAGTATTGTTTGCGCCGGTAGTGGCCGCATTTAGCGTCCGATAGCCCACGCCAGTGTTGTAGTTTGCAATGTTGGCCGCTGTCAGCGCTTGGAAGCCCACCGCAGTGTTGTAGTCGCCCGAGGTGTTCGCATCCAGCGCCTCGGAGCCAACGGCGGTGTTCTGGAAGCCGTCCGTGTTGGCCGTCAGGGCGTTGTAGCCCACTGCGGTGTTGTTGGAGCCCGTGGTGTTGCTGTCCAGCGCCGTGTCGCCCACAGCGATGTTGGTCGGAACGCTGCCGGCGCCCAAACCGACAGCAATACCGACGGCTTTGGCCAATTCGTACGACGCAAAGATGTTGTCGTCGGTCTTGATCGTGACGCCAAGAGCCGTTTCCAGCACGAACTTGTACGACGATCCTTCCGTCAGCCAGATCTGCGCGGGCGTTCGTCCGGCGCTGTCCAGCACGATGCCCACCGGATACACGGGATTAGCCGTGTTGCCCGTGTAATCCGTGTAGGTTGCTAGCGGCGTCGTCGTGCCGGCGGCATAAGTAAAAATTTTACCCCCGGCCAGCGGGTTGCCGTTGTTGTCGAAGAACTGCGCCCCGGCGCCAGCGTATGGGGAAAGCGAAACGCTCATGGTGCTCTCACTGTTGAATCTGGCTTACCGCCAGCACGACGGCAGGTGCTGCTGGCGCAAAAGCCGTGGCTGCGACATTATCCACCGTGATGGCCGTAGCGTCTGCGGCAAACATGATCTCGATGTAATCGTTGGCGGCAAGCGAAAAAAACTCGGCCAGCGCCATCGGGACGTAGCCGTTGTTGATGTTGATTGTCACCAACCTAGCAGAGTTGGCAATGTCCGTGCCGTTTTTGCGGAACCACAGCCAAACCGTCTTGGCGCTGCTGCTACTGCTGCCGATCTGAACGGTGGCGTCAAATTGGTATAGGCCAGACTGCACCACCACAATGCGCGACGCAGGCGAGCCGATGCTGACGCCCTCAGCAATCTCGGTGTTGTCGAACGTCAGCGCGTAGGCCGTGTTCGTCGAAGCGGGAGTCTGGTCCGTGGTCTTAGTGAACTCGCCGTAATACTTCTGCTGCTCGATCGTCGGCCGCACGAAAATCACGCCATCAGTGGCGTTGACCACTAGCACTGCCGCCATCGGAATTACGTTATCCGGCGCCGTGGGCTTGACGTTGGTAAACGCACCCGCCACCGTGGGGCTGGCGTACAGGATGTCGCCCACGTTGAACGCGCTGGTGTCGATGCCGCTAACATTCCCCCAGACGCTGCACAGGCCCGTGGAGCCGCTGTCGGGGATGGTTTCGTCCAGCACGCCGAGGATGTACAGCGACGGCGTGGAGCCGTCAGCAAGGTACTTGGACACCGACAATACGTTGGCCGCGCCGACGCCGGCAAAGCCCACCACAGTGCCCTTGGGCAGCGTTGCGCCAGTAGAGTTCTGCACCAGCGTGAACGTCTCTCTGCTGGCTTGGCCAATGCTGTCTTGCAGCAGCGAGAAGAACCGAAACCACGCGCGCGTGGTGATTGCCCCACGGTCCACCAGCGGATCGCGGGATGCTGGGACGCGGGGCAGCGTTTGCATCTCAGGCGCTCGTCGGCGTCGCCGTTAATTCGGCGCCCATAATGGCGATCTTCACCGGGTCGGTGCCGCTAATTTCGTACACGCGATCCCGCAGCTTCATAGTCATGCCCAGCCGGCGCCAGATCACGCGCTTGCCGTACTCGCCAAGCTTGCCCATGCTGGCCCAGTGTTCGTTGGACCAGGTGTGGCCGCCGTCGTCGCTCCAACGAAGCATAACTTGGGGCTGAGCGCCTTGCCCAGTAACTAGCCCTGTTCCCGACTCGCAATCCAACTGCAGTGCATAATGCGCCGTGCGTTTTAGCGTGTTTTGTCCCGTGGGTAGCGCGCGCCAAGACCGCAGCCAACGCTGCACTTCTTCATTGTCCTTGTACACCTCAAGGTCAAACGCATAGACGTTGCTGTTTTCCCAGTCCCCCACCAACACCTCGCCGGCGAAATTGGCTTGGCAATTGCTGCGGTGCCGACGGAACTCCACCCCATCCCACGCCGCACGCTCATGCCACGCCCCAGTGGAGACGTCAAACACCCATGTCGCGTTAGCGGTCGGGAATGTCAGCACATAGAACGAATGCCCGTCTTGCTGGTACGAATAGCCGATGGCATCGTTGAGCACGCCGTACTGCTGGATCTGCCACTCCACAGCGTGCGTGCTAACGCGCTGCGCGTTGTACCCGTTGTTCCGGTACACAATGCCGTTGCCGCGGGCGTCCGAACCCAGCCAGAACACGCTGTTGTCCAGCTTGGCAACGCTGTACGGGGCGAGGCAACCCGTCTCCATAAACGCGCCGTCAATGCGCGCCAGCGGGAAGTCAGCCAAGCCGGCGTTGTACCAGACCTCAATGGTGTTATTTCCGAACAGCCATACTTCGCGGTGGTCGACCATCAGCGACACGATGTTGTCCGGGTTGCCCTCAGCGCTGGCAAAGTCCAGCGGGTCAATCTGCGTGCCGTCGTTCAGCGATGTAACCCAGAACCGCTGGCTGTTGGGTTCGTTGAACACGAAGTACCCGTCAAGGTAGCCCACAGTGACTGCGCCCGGAAAGTCGGGGTCGCTGATCTGCGCGAATACGCCCGTGCTGGCGTTGTAGATGAACGCGTCAGGGTTGCAGGCGACGAACAGCTGCGTGCCGTTGTCCGACATGCTCACCGGCCCGCTGCCGTTGATCAGCCCCAGTTCCGTCACGGCGAAATTTCCGTCAGCGCGGTACAGTTTGCCGCCAGATGCGACGTACAGGAAATCGCCAAACTTCCACATCCCACGGATCGGCCCGTCGCCTACGGTGACCACCAGACGCAGCCCCGGGCACCGCTGGAGAAACGCAGGTTCCTTGCCGCCGTCGGGCACCACCTCGGGAAACAGGTTGACCATGCGGCTGTCGGCCGCGTTGACCGACCGCGCCACATAGGACGATCCGAGGATGGGCGTCTTCACGTCGGCGTACCCGCGTACACGTTGAACCGGCGCAGCCTGCGGTTGACGAGGTTGTACGGGATGCTCATCAGGTCATCCGGGTTGTTGATGCGCTTCAGATTGCGCTTGGACGACATGGCGATGCGCTGCACCGTGGGCGGCGCTTCGACGCCAAACTCGGCCGCGATCTCGCAGGCCAGGTTGTACTTGAAGCACCGCAGGTAACCTGGCGGAAACGACAGCGTGGTGTTCAACAGCGCGGGCTGCGACAGTTCCTGCACGCT
>Ga0207939_1000075_pt1 | contig 38533 bp, 67 predicted proteins | sample LakMenEpi02Jun12_FD_150663 | JGI IMG/M metagenome (GOLD analysis project Ga0207939, IMG submission 150663) | Freshwater microbial communities from Lake Mendota, WI - 02JUN2012 deep hole epilimnion (SPAdes) | ecosystem: Environmental > Aquatic > Freshwater > Lentic | place: Lake Mendota, Madison... | reverse complement strand
GGGTTGGAGTAGGTGTTGGAGTTGGCTCAGGAGTTGGTGTGGGTTCGGGACTTGGTGTTGGTGTTGGGGTTGGTGTGGGGGTTGGTTCTACTGGCGTTGGAGTCGGAGTAGGTGTTGGTTCCGGGGATGGAATCAAAGTAACTGGAGTACTGAGTCGTAAAACTTTTACAACTCCTCCGCAAGGGTCGCCAAACAAATTATTGTCTGCAGTAAAACTGACAGTGGTGGCACCATTCATAATTCCATTTAATATTGGGGAAACTGTTGCACCACAGTTTGGGTCAGTTGGAGACCCGTACCATCCAATTGGTGAATCAAACTTATAACCTGCTGGAGCAGAAAGTGATACTTGCTGTCCTTCGGTAAATTCAAGTTGCCACCATGGAGGAGCTGGAGTCGCAACAGAAACTACGTTTGAGTATTGAGAGTAGATAGCTTGAGTGTCGTTATCAGAACGAATTCTGAATTGAAAAGTATTCCCAAGTCCTCCGTATGAATTTAAAATTTCTAGTGGAATTGAAACAGAAGTCTGGTCGTGTGACCATGCCCAACCGTTTTGCGTGAAGTTGGTTGTAGACCACATGATTGCATATCGCTCTACTTGAACTCCAGATGAGTGAGAGACTGGCGCACTCCATGAAAGTTCAACGTGGGTGGCAGTTAAAGTGGCAGTTAAATTAGTTGGAGCATTTAGCGTTGGAGTTAAACTTGCAACCAAATCTGTCAGCCTAGTTACCTCTGCTTGGGCTGCGTTAACTCTGTTTTGTGCTGTGGTCTGGGTAACAATAGCTGAATCTAAAGCTGCCTGAGCAGACTGTAGTGCTTGGAATGCAGAGTTCTTGGCTGTTGTTTCTGCCTCTCCATAGGTGTAGGTAGGAGGAGTCGAAGTTTGATATGTTGCAAGAAGCTGGACGTTATCCATCTCTGGGCCAAAAGCGCCTGCCCAGAAGCCACCGTCAGCCATTCTGAAGCCAATGTCCCAAGTAACGGCGTTCTGGGGCAAGGTGTAGCTAGCGCCTCTAGTAATCCAATAGTTGTGCCACTGGTTCCACTCAAGGTTGTAGTAGTTTAAGCGAGTGCCGTCGGCAGCGTAGGTTCTAAATTCAATTCGATAGTAGTCAGGGTTGTTTACTCTGTTGCCATCGTTAGTGTCATAGTTCCAAACATCAACTGAAAAGGACACTTGGTTAGTTGGCTGCGGGAATGTTCCGGACTGGTAAATGTAGTAGCCAGAGGTGTAGGAACCTTTTAACTTGCCATTGTAGATAATAGGATTTGCGCCACCTGTATATGGAGTATTGCTAGCAACAACGCTAGTCCAATTAGCTGTGCTATCAAAGGTTCCGTTCTGAACAACGTTAACGGTTTGACTGCTTGAAGTGCCAGGAGTAATAACTTCAGTTGCTTGCCATGCCGCTAGTGCTTGGCTGTAAGTTGCTTGAGCAGCATCTCTGGCTGTAGTGGCCGCGGCGACTGCGGCGCTGGCAGAAGCTAGTTCAGCTTGAGCTTCAGTAAGTTCTTGTTGGGCAGCAGCAAGTTGCGTTTGAGCTTGTTGGAGAGTGGGGGAATTATCTCCAAAAGACATGGTGGCAGTCGCTAGCGGAAAGAAAAACGCTAGGGTTACCGATAGAGAAGTGTTTAGGAAAACTCTACTTCTTAGGCTTAGACGCATTCTGATCGTCCCCTGCTTCTTTTAGACGGACAACTTGGCTGAAGATCATGTTGACTTCAGCGCGGCTAATCTTTCCGTCCTCTAGGAAAGCGAGGGCAAGTTTTTCTACAACCTTGGCTACAGCAAGCAAACCTCCGAGGGCAGCCGATAGCCAGACATCGATACCAATTATGGAGCCCGCTCCAATAACTGCTAGGGCGGAGGCAATAAAGGTGGCTACTATACGCCAAAAGATGTCTATTGTCAATAGAAACTTGGAATTATTTTTCTTGGCAGTTTTGTTTATAACTGTCTTAGATGGCACTTGGAGGCTCCTGGAATTAGCCTCTCCCCTCTAAAATTATAAGGGTTTGACGAGATCTTGACTTTTTACTAGGATATAAACATGAGAGATAAAGAAGACGGATTCGATGAATTCGGGAGCTTGCTGGGTCCTGAAGAAACCTTTGACGAAATTGAATTTGATTTGGGAACGCTAGAGGAGCGTATAGCGGATCTCCAGGAGCGGGAGAAGGAAAGCACCGGAGTAGATCCTGCAATCTGCCAAAGGATAAGAGCCGAGATGCTTGCCAAAAATCTTTACAGAGAGTATGGCATAAAAATTGGAACGCTTGACTTAATGACCGTTTTAATGTACACTGGCATCAAATTGTCAGTAGACAGTCTTGGCCATGTCCAAGCCGGTTACGACAGTCTTACCTATGAGTCAACTGGTAAAGATGTAGTAGATTTAGAAAAGTACAAAATAAGTAGGAGGATAGAGAAATGATCGTTATTAACTGGGACTGGGCCTCTTTTGTAGCTGGAGTCTTTGCAGTACTAACCGTTCAATTTTGGCTGGTTGTGTTTGTAGCGTTTCGTCAGTGGAAGAAGGGTAAGCAAGTTGCCAAGGATTCAGACGCCATTTTTGCCAAGTGGATGCAAGACGGCAAACTTTAGTTCTAATTGAGTCTTAGCTGGGCGACCTATAATTAAATCATGGTAGACGCCCTTCAAATAGCTCTAGTTTTCTTGGCAGTGTGCCTGGCAGTGTTTGGACTATTTATTATGTGGATGGCTAAAACTGTCAAACGTGATATTGAGAGAATGTTGGACGAGGCTGAAAGCCAGTCCGAAAAGGATGAGATCCGGCTAAGAATAGTAAAGGCTCTATATCCGCCAAGGTTTAACCGCTAGTCGGCTTCTCTTTCTTTTTCTCTTTCTTCCTCTTCGCCCCAGACGTAAAGTCTAACGGTCTGGTAGAGGTCAACGGTTTCGGCTACTAGACGCTCTGTGGCAAGAATGAGGTCAGCCTTGTCATCCGGTCCTTCGGGATCTTCCAGTTGAGAGTGGATCTCCTGGATTGCATAAGTACAAAGTTCCAGACGCCGTAACGTAACTGGAAGAGTACTAACTGGCAATCGTTCTGCTGACATGTAAACATTGTAGGTCAATAATCAATAATCAATTCAAGTCAATTTTTGTAGTGGTGACTATTTTGTGGTTAAATCTAGAGCTCTTTATAGATTGATTTTATTGATTATTGATTATTGATTATTTATTCATTATCAGGAAAATGCCTAACTTAGGGAGCAAAAGGTGAAAAATAGTTCTAATATTTATTATCAAAAAATTTAAATTGAGGAAAAGAATTTCTGATAGTAAAATATTGCAGTTATTATCAAAGATAAATGCGAGTTGACAGATTTTTTTGATAATGACATTATATAATAATACTAAATATATAATTAGCAATAAGTTTTTGTACTACGCGTATAGAGTTTCTCTTAGGCCTTACAGAAAAAATAATCGCTAATTATATATAAAATATGGTGTATTATGTATTATAAAATAGAGAGATTTTTATGGCCCAGATCGTAGAGAAAAACTAGTTGCGATTTATGTATTGCGTATGGTTGCAAATGGTGCTAGGGTGAGGGTATGTGGATCAGAAACTACATCAATGAGATAGAAGAATACCTGACTGAATCAGGAGCAAGTGCCCAGGAGCTTGAGGCATTTGAGGAGTACACGATTACGCTGAAGGATCGGGAAGAGCTGTTGGATCGATATCCGGGGCAGACTATTTTTCAGGCACCACAAGTTGACAAAGAGCTACTAAATGACTACAGTGCAAGAATCATTCACTACGAGGTTGAGGTTATGGGAAGTCCAATTTACGAAGACCTAAAGAGAAAGTACGAGAGCCAAGACAGTTGGCCAGAATTTATGAGAGACAACAAAGGAAGATTTATGGAATCACTAAAGACTGCAAATGCAGGGTGGTATCAGAATTCCAGGGGTGAGCTATTTCACTACGATGGAACAATCTGGGATAACGTCCCGGAAGAGCGACTACAGCAACTAGAATATCTAGGCTAAGCACGAGAGGAAAATATGCTAAAACCTAATGCAGGACAGATGCGAGGATTCAGAATTGTTCGGGATCCAGATGGCATCTTGCTAAACCCATTTGAGATTATGGGAATGAAGTACGGATATGTGATCACCTACGGTGAGGGATCACCTGCAATACACAACGGTGAAGACTGGGTATCAGTTTTGACTGGAACCGAAACCGAGTTTGCAGAAAAGCTCCAAGAACTACTAGTAAATCAGGGCACAAAGATTGCTCAAGTTGCTAGTTCAAATCCAATTTACATGGAGCTAGCTGCTCAAATGAATATTTTTGCGGGAGCTCCAGCAGGAGCATCTTCTAGTCAAACAAGTTCAGATTCAACTCCTACCTACTTTAAGAGTTAGTATGTCCTCATTTTTAGATGCGTTTGATGTCAGTGAAGAGAAGCTCGAGCTACTCGATAAAACGATTGCTCAAGACCCAAGACAAAATGACAAGCGTATCTGTATCTGTGGGCACTCGATGTCTAGACACAAACGAAGTGAAGACACTGGAAGAATCGAATGCAGACCAGCCAGGTTTGATTGTCCATGTAAACACTCTCGCCCGGTAATTGAAGTACCAAACACTAAATATTTTTTGAGCAGGACTTTAGGTTCGGGGGAAAAACATGCCCTTACCCGAGGAATATTCTTGTCTCAAAAAGCTATAGCCGACGAGTTCAATCAAAATGCAAAATGGATCATAGATCTAAAATGTGATGATTGTGGGGAGGAGACCAAAGTCTTCCCAGTTATGTGCGACTCAGACGGATATCGACTCTATGAAGCAAAAATAGATGGCAAAGACCCAGATCAGGGGTACTACTATCTCTATTGCGCAAAGTGTCGGGAAGTCTATACAGACAGCGACGAAGCAAATGCCAAGAGGAATGCTAAGGGCCTTACTTTAGTCGTTGACAACACAGCAACACCTTCCTAGCAAAACCTGTGCTAGGATGCAATTACCAAAACTAACGTTAGGAAAAATAAGTTATGGCAAAAATCTCAGGATGGGAGAAGTTCCGCAAGGCGGTAACTGGGTCCTACAGCGAGAAGTTGACTTTGGCTCTAGCTCAGGAGGCGGCAGAGGTTCGCCGTGCCCAGCTAGCAGTTGACAAGTCTCGAATTGAAACTAAGAAAACTTCTGCCGGAACTGGCAAGGTTGCTTCAGGTGACAAGAAGAAGCCAGCTGCCCCAAAGAAGCCAGCGGCCAAGAAACCAGTAGCTAAGAAGCCGGCTTCTGCAAAGAAGAAGGCCTCAAAGTGAACAAAGCAGCACTCGAGTCTTACCTAAGAAATCTTTTGGGTCAGGCCATTGGAGCAATCGTGATTGTTGGACAGACATCGGGAATTGTTTCTCCAGTCGAGTTTGGTGTAGGGGAGTGGCTACTTGTAGCTAACGCTCTCTGGGCATCTGCAATTCCAACTCTACTTCGTTGGATCAATAAAAAAGATCCAGCTTTTGGTAGAGTGGCTGAAGTATTAGCAGCTGAAGTCGGTAAGAAGCTTGCCAGCGAAGCCACTAAAAAGAAGCCAGCAAAAAAGAAATAGATCAAGAGTAAAATCGGGATTGCAATTTTAATTGCAGTCCCGTTTTTATTTAGGTAGAATCTAACCGTGCCGTTATTACAGTCTTTTACTCCCGAGGTCAATAACCCTCCCATCCAAAAAGAGGGCTATCTCCTCTTCCTCGATCAAAATTTTGGTGGATTTTTTGAGCATAAAGATAAAATCCCAAAAGAATATCTTTCTTATTTAGTGCCTAAATCTGACTCCCCATTGATGACAGACGAGCTTAAAGTCTATATTCCTTTTTACAGACAGATGGGGCACTTTATGCTAGAGACACTGTCTGAAGTTACCAAGCAGATAGAAATAAGATCCGGTTGGGTAGGCCTAAATCTTGTAGTCCAACCAAAATCAAAACTTGATTCAACGGGGGACCAAAGTTTAATGGGGACGGGTGCAACAGTAATTGATTATTTTCTTGATGCCCTAGAGTCCACCGGCCAGGTAAATTTGATTAAGTTAAAATATCAAAAAACTTTAGGCCCGTTAGAGATTTTATTAATACCAGCAAAAAACATTCAAATCTTTGATTCAATTTTCTTTAATGTATCAGACATAAAAAGGGTCCGAAAATTTTGTAGGTCTTTGCCAGACATAAAACCATCGACCAATAAAAAAATATATCTCTCTAGAAGATCCACCCAAGACCGACAGATTATTAGCATCGAGGATTATCTGGGGGTTAAAGACAACCCACACATAGATTTCCCTGGACTGGCCGCTCGTATTTTCTTTGAAGACAAAGTAGAGAATTTTTTGAGGGACACCGCAGATTTTGAGATAATCTGTCCAGAGAAAGAGTTTACTGATTTTAAACATCAAATAGAGACAATTAGCCAAGCAACGGTTTTGGCATCTTCTACCAGTTCTGGTTTACTCAATATGTTCTTTATGCCAGAAGAATCTAGCGTTGTTGAGTTAGTCACTCCGCTAATTACTAACCTGGGGGAAGACGAGGTACAAACTCAGACCTATCACAGTCAGTACTCAATTGTCAGCCATGCATTAGGCTTTGAATATGTAGGCATACCTCACAACAGATATGCCCCGGATTTGATAGACAGGATAAGGAATTCAATGTGGTACTCATTCCGAGGGAACGTGTAGTAGAATGTTTTTACCCTGCGGTGTGTTTTAGGAAGAAGGTCTTGAACGGGCCGAAAGAATGGACACATCGCAGGACCAAGTTTGTTTCCGGGAGAGGGAAACAAAATAACCCAAGCTAGGGTTAGGAAAACCGCCTCAACATGGTAAAGTGTTGGGGCGGTATTCTTTTTAGGGAGATCAGTGAGAGACGACGTAAAGCTTTATTGCTTAGATGCTACTGACAAATTTTTAGATCCTGAGAGCGTCAATCTATTTTTTGTGAACCCTTCATATCTTGGCTCTGCCCTAGACGAGTATGGAGGAGATCCCGAAGATCACATCAACAAGGTCGAATCTGTAGATGACTACCTAGCCAGACTTTTAGTTTCTGTTCTTCGAATGGGGGAAGCACTGGCCCCTAACGGATCAATATTCATGATGCTTCAAAATCAATATAACATAGTCCCAAGATTGTGCAACTTAGTCGAAAGCCAGACAGACCTAACCGTTGGTCAAATTTTTGTCTGGGACTTTTCCTCCACTGAATTTTTAAAATCTTTGAACTACGAAAAGATGGGACTCATAATCCACTTCTACAAAGAGTCTTTCTATGTCGATCCAGCCAAGAGGGAGTATGTGGTCAAGCTACCTTTGGATCCCCATAGCCTATCTAGATATGACTCCATCGGGTTTACCGGAAGCACTATCCCCGAAGAACTTTACGAAAGATTTATACTTGCGTTTTCTAAGGAGGGGGATACAGTTGCAGATATATTTGGGGGAACTGGAACAGCTGCCGTGGCAACACTCCGGTTGGGTCGAAAAGTTGTATACAATGACATCTCGCCAGACCAATACAGAATCACCGAGGCTCGAATTTTAGATATGGATAAACATGAAAACTAACTGGACAAAGATCCCAATAGTTGCAACCGATTTGGGGGTTTCAGTTAAGACCGTCTATAACTGGATCGAGTCTGGAAAACTATTTATGCCTCAAGCCGGGTATGTAGATCGAGACGAGGCCTTTGCAGTGTGGGTTAATCAACAAACTCTAAAAAGCGTTAATTCATACTTCATGGCGATTAAAGGTATCAAAAGAGATAGCAACGGACGATTCTCCGGCAAGCCATAATGAGTGGTTTAAAGTGGGGGAAAGTGGAGTCGTTCTTAATAAATGTCCAAAACAGGAGCGCTCTCCCTCTCCACGCGCAAAAAAACTTTCCAAAAATAATCACCAACTTTTCACGAATGTACAATTGATGCCATGTCAAGTAACATTAGCGGCGTCTACCCAACTCGGTTCGCCAAATTTACCCTACAATTGACGGAGACGGCCCTGTCACAGTCCTCTCCCCAGTTGGCAGGGTCGTCCTTTAACGCTAGGGGCGTTTAACATGGCCGACACCCCAATTAACCTATCCGACCTCGTAATCGACCTCCCAGTAGCGGCACGCGCCGATTTAAGCGAGCTTGGCATCGAAGAACTCGATAGGGGCGTTTGCGAGGACACCTTCCAGAACCGCGCCCTCCTCAGAAGATCCAAGCTTATTTGGGAAACCGTTTACACCCAGGACGGATCTTCGAGCGGCCTGCTCAAAGTAAGGTCCGCCGATTCAACCCGCGAGCGCCGGATCCAATCGCTTTCTGAAAAACGCCCGATCTTGGTTAACCCAACCGACAATAACTCAGACTACCTAACCGGCCTGGATCTAATCGCCGAGGAGTCAACGGATTACCTGGTTCCACCTTGGGTTCTGGGCGCGACTCGTAAGTGGTTGAAGGAACAAGAAAACGGTGGACCGGCGTCTGACAAACGCCAGCCTGCCGCCCTGCCTCACCGCTGCCGCCAAGTTAAGTTCGACGGAATCCGCTGCATGCTATGGGCGTCTGGCGCACCAAAGGATGACGGCCTGTGCCGAATACACCTACGCAATCTCAAACACAAGACCTCCGACGACATCGAACGCGCCCGTGAAAAGTTGATGCAAGCCGCGCCCTTCGCTGTTGACAAACTCGAAGAGCTCATGGAATACGCTGAGAGCGAACCGGTCAAACTAAAAGCCGCAACCGAGATCCTCGACCGAGCTGGGGTTAGGGGCGGCTACGAAGTTGACTCTAACCTTAACGTTGAAGTTCGGCCTGCCGCGGAGATCATTGCTGAACGGCTTGACCGATTGGCGGCGGGTGCTATACAGGCCGCGGCACGGCTCGCGCCCGATAACTCTGTGATAGACGCCGAGGTTGTGGTCGAAGATGTCAAGACCCCCTTGACAGAATCTGCTTTGATCAACGGACCTACTCAAACTTTTAACGAATCATTAAAAGATGAAGAGCGGCCCGCGCTCGTTAACCAGGAAGATAAATAACCGATGAGAGATTATGATGCATTGGTCGAAGCGGCCCGCGCTCACTATGAACACCTGAAAACGGATATCAATAACAGCAAGGACCGCGTTGAGCACATCCGCCTAACCGCTCTTGCAAACGAAGCCCATCATCTGTTAACGGATCTGCTTGCCTTTCAAGTTGGTTTGGTGTATAGTCACACCGCTTTGGTCGACGGACCTACGCTAAGCGATTCTCTTGTTGAACCGATTGAGCCCCTGGACTTACCAGAGTTCAAGTCACCGTACACTCCGCCCGCGCCTCTGCGTTTAGAGTAAGGACCGCCATGACCGGGGAGCTTTCATTCGGGGACATCCAATCGCTGGGGTATGAGACGGAGGAGATCTTGCCCCGCGTTTTTAAACTAAAAAACTTTGTCACACAGGATGAGCTGGAGGAACTTTTCACGGAAGCAAACAGCTACTCTGAAGAAGACTGGAACTACCGGTACCTGGCGGAGATGCGATTGCACGCTCTTGAAAAGTTTGGCCGGGATGACCTCGAGAATCTAAAAGCTGAAGGCTTGTTGGAAATCACTGACAACTTTGCTGATAAAAACATTTCTGTTGCAAACGTTCAGTTGATGCAAACATTGCACAGACGCTGCGAAGAAATCTTTAACAAGGTTGGGGGGCTCGACGTTACTGGGTTCATCGTCTTCCAGAGACTGTACGCCGGGACTGAACTAATTTCCCACTTTGACAAATATTCGGACAAGCTTGTAGAATATGCAGCTGTGCTATATTTGAACAATGATTACAATGGCGGCGAGCTCTTCTTTCCGAAGTTTGATTACGAGATTAAGCCGGAGCCAGGAACGTTGATCATCTTCCCCAGCACAGAGCAGTTCGAGCATGGAGTGCGTCCAGTGAAAGAAGGTCCCGTTCGTTATGTCATCCCAGTTTTCATCAAAGCAAATCACCCGGATGGTTCGATGGCTGGTTGGGCAAATTTCGGGTAGGATAGGTTTTATGAAACTAAGAAAGTCTTCGGGCCCAGCAGCTGCAGCAGAACTTTTCATGAACGCTGCAAAGAACTACCTGGGGTACCAGGCAGATCTTGGTGGCCGCAATACCTTCGGCGAGCGTGTTGGCTACAACGCTCAGCCATGGAGCGGCGCGTTCATTGATGTCTGCGCCCGCGAGGCCGGCTTGAAGATTCCCTCCTTCGTTTACACACCAGCGGCGCTCGCAGAGTTCATCCGGGATGGAAACTTTTCACGAGAGGCGCGACCAGGCTCCATCGCAATCTATAACTTTTCATCAAACGTTGGCCATGCGGCCGACGCATTCGGCATGCCCCATTGTGGAATCGTTGTTGATGTCCGCGAATTTGGGGACACGGGACGTTTCATCACTGTTGAAGGGAACACCGTAGGATCCACGGCCTATGAACAGAAGGACGGCGTCTACCAGAAAGTGCGCTCCATCAACGAGGTCCTGGTCTTCTGTCATCCAACAGCAAACGGGGGGCGCCCAACTTTTAACGAACGGTTAATGAAATTCCTGGATGGCGGCCGGACCAAAGTTGAGTCGAGTGAACTCAAGTTTATTGATGAGGCGGCCCGCAATCCTCAACAAATAAAGATCGATAAAGAAATCCGGCCCGGAGACCGTAACAAGAAGATCGAAATCATTCAGCTAGCCCTCGCAACGGTAACCGACATTAGGGGCGTGCAGCCTGGCAAGTGGGACTCAGTAACCGCAGCGGCGTGCGCTAGGTATCAACGAATGATAGGATATGTTGGAAAAGACGCAAACGGCCTGCCCGACGTAAACACGCTGAAGAGGCTTGCGAAGGATACGGGGTTGTTCGAACTTGTTAGCTGATCACGAACCTAATAACCGCACGGGGAGGAAATATCCTGAACGCAACAATGCTGTCGTGATGACGGTGTACACTCGAGCTCCAGAGAAGTGGTTGTTGGTCGATCGAGAAACGGGCGAGGTTTACGAGGGGAACGAACAAGGAAGCTGGGATCGCTACATTCCAGATCCAAGCATCACGGATGAGGAGAGACTGAAGAATGTCAAAAGAATTCAACATTGATAACTATCGATACGTAGAACAGCACATCGGATTCTCTGAGTGGCTACAGGCCTATAAACCTCAACCGAATCACATCAACCCCCAGGCGCGGCTAAGCGGCCTGCTATACGAACATGACGGCCCGGAATGGGATCACATTGTCCAGCTGCCGGTTCAACAGTTCTGGACCGTATACGACGACAACGGCACGCTCATGATCCGCAATGGATACCAGGTACGCGGACGGATCGGATACGTTGTTACGCACAGCATGCACAATGCGCACGGGACTGTAATGATCGACGGCCTGACCCAAGAGATGTTGGATCACCGGCTCGGATCTGAAGAGCACTAATACTTTTAACGGTTCGTGAATGGGCCGAAGGGACCACAGGGCCCACAGGGACCACATGGCCCGCAGGAACTTTTAACGGTTCGTGAAAAGTATAGATGGCAGCGACTGAAGAAACTTTTAACCGGCGAGCGCCGATTTGACAAACCGGCCTGCATGCAGTAAGCTCCTAATAACTTCTCAAAGAAAGGAACCTCATGACCGAGACATACACGATTACCCGCCTAGAAGGTTGGACGGACGAGCAGTGGAACGAGATTGTCGAAGCTGTTGAAGACACGGTTGTTGCTGTAGCGCGAGACCTAGGACTGGATGACTAAGCTCATCTCACCGAAGCAAGCCGCTAGGTTGGTCCACGTTTCTTACCCAACAATTCGCTATTGGGTAAGAACGGGACGCCTAAAAAAGTACCCATACCCAATGTCCCAGCGATCAAAAGAAATTTACAAACGGGACGCCGGCGTGCGTTGGTTCTTAGTTAGCGAAGAAGAAGTTAGATCAGTCGCTGCCGGCAAACTTTTTAACATTCATTAAAAGTATAGATCTAAAACTTTTTAACACGCCGAAAAATAAATAGTTGACAGAAAAGTTTTTTATGCTACAGTGACTGCATGGACCAATTACTTAGATCTAAAGATCGCAAAGTTGCGAATTCGATTATGCCATCCGGCAAACAACCAAGGATCGCTAATACGTTCGGCCTGCCGGCGGGAGTCGAGTACTCATGCCCGGGCGCTACTAGTATCTGCAGCAAGATCTGCTACGCCGGTAACCTCGAGAAGATCTACAAGGGCGTTAAAGAAAAGCTGGTCCACAATTGGAACTTACTGAAGGACGCGGATCTCCAGACCATGGTCGGCCTGCTTGATGCAATGATTAATGAATTCGAAGCGGACTGCGAAAAGTGGGAATCCGAAAAACTATTCCGCATTCACTGGGACGGAGATTTTTTCAACATGGATTACGTACGGGCCTGGCGTGAAGTGATCGAACGGCACGCGGATGTTCAGTTCTGGGTTTACACGCGTACACACTATGCGGTGCCCGAATTGATCGGCCTGCCTAACCTGGGACTCTATTTCTCGACGGATGACGATAACCTGGAGCTAGCGGATGGGCTGAAGAAAACATACGGCGTGAAGCTAGCGTACCTGTCGAAAGATTTCGCGGCTGGCCAGGCTGTGATCAAGAGCATGACGGGACGGCCTGGAGCTAAGTGTCCGGAGAATAAAAAAGCGCTACCGTTGATATCTGGAGAAGGGTCCGCGTGCGTACGGTGTGAGCTGTGCATCTTCCAGAAGACGGACGTGGTCTTCAGCGCTAGCAAAAAGTAGAGTCTAATCAATGCACCAACGGTGATTGTATTCTAGAAGGGTGCGATCACTAGAAGTACATTTATTCGAAACGGAGCGAGACGTTGATCTCGCGATCAAAAGTGGTACCGCGCTGCCGGAGCAGATCGCGAGTACTAAGTGCATAGACTGCAGCGACGCCGCCGGCTATGATCATGAAAATTTCCATCCATTCATTTTGGTGATCGACGAAAATGATCAGGACTGGATTTTGTGTTGCGATTGCGCGGGACCCATTCTTAGTTATGTTGACGCATTCTTTCCTCCGGTGGTTCGGAGCCACTTTGCTCATGATCTGGATGACGACGATCTCGATCTTTTTTAGCGTTATGAAATTGTTATATAACTGATCCCGACACGCCTTGCGTTACTCGACCCTTTCCGATAAGCTCGGGTTTGTTCGAGAAACGAAAGGATAAAATGACTACTCTCGCACCTGCCGCTGTCGTATCTACAACTCCCGAAGTTGTCGGCAAGGCAATTTATTTAGAAGTAATACCTGTATTGGACGCAGAAGGAAAACCAATTATTCCGTGGTATGGGGGTAAGGATAATGTGAAGCAAATAATTATTTTCCCCCGAGGAAAAGACGCAACTGGCAAAAATGTTGAGCCATACATTTACGATAGGACTATCTCTAAGCACTATCCAAAAGCACAATGGAATCGCACTCAGATTCACCCAACCCCAAGTAGGACAGAGTTCGCCGCTAATGGTGAAACTAGCTATCGAGGACTTACACTCGAAGCACCAACTCCTGCCGAACTAGAAACTTTGCCAGAGGAAGTCCAAAAGGAGTTCTACGCTAATGGGATCGAAATGCGGCTGTATCAAGAGCTAATGTATGAGAAATCCACGCACAATTCCGAAACTGGAAACTATGATGTTGTCGCACTCCACGCTTGGAAAGTTGTTCGCAAGTTCGTAGTCGAAATTACAGACAAAGACCTATCAGACATTTACAATTACAAAACTCCGCAGGCTGTAATTCGCAGAATAACAAAAGTTCGAGTATCGCTCGGACTGCCAGAAAAGTTAGTTTAGAGTTAGTCAGGAAAGGATAAGAAAATGACTACAAAGGTAAGCGTTCCAAAAGAGTTCGCAACAACTGAAAACCCAGAGTGGGAAGCACTAAAATCATTAGTTTTGGAAGCTGGTGTCCAAAAAACACTAGCGACCCCAGAGCTAGACAAGCTACTACCTGTATCAGGCAGAGCAACCCTAAGAGCAACCCCAACTAAAAAGTCTGGTGGCACTACTGCTAAAGTAGAATCAGCAGACGAAGTTGATGTTGTAATCGAGGAACAAGTTTTGGTAGAACAAATTAGCGTGGAGAACCTAATTGGTGACGAAGCGTATGAGCGACCAAATGGAGAGCTTTACTATGCTCGAAATTGGGAAGGTCACTCCGACATAGAAGTTCTACGCAAAGCACGCAAAAACAATTCCTATGTTCTACTTTATGGAAATCCTGGAACTGGTAAAACTGCCGCAGTCGAAGCCGCTTTCCCAGACGAACTTTACACAATTCTCGGTTCTGGTGATACAGAAGTTGCCGACCTAGTTGGTTCTTATGTTCAGACCCCTAGTGGCGGTTTCGAGTGGATTGACGGAAGTTTGACTAAAGCCGCAGATGAAGGCAAAGTTCTACTGATTGACGAAATTGGTTTGATCGACCCAAAGGTTCTTTCGGTTGTCTATGGACTAATGGACGGCAGACGAGAGCTAGTAGTAACTGCTAACCCTGAGCGTGGCACTATCAAAGCCAAAGAAGGGTTTTATGTTGTCGCCGCAACTAATCCGAACGCCCCAGGAGTTCGACTAAGTGAAGCACTACTTTCCCGATTCTCGATTCAGGCAGAAATGACTACTGACTGGGCAAGAGCCAAAGCACTTGGAGTTCCGAACGCCGCAGTTGTCGCCGCCCAGAACTTGTCTAAGAAAATGGAAAATGGTGAAACTAGCTGGTCGCCGCAAATGCGAGAGCTACTAGAGTTCCGTAAAAACGCAGAAGTGTTTGGAACTATGTGGGCAGTTCGCAACTTGCTTGCCGCCGCACCTGAAATCGACAGACCTATTGCCGCAGATGTTTTCGCTCGAGTATTCGGCGAAGCAGTCTTGCCCGCCAGAATCTAGGTGAGCTAATGGCACACTACAAGCCAGAACGCAGAGCAACTACTCGCAAAAACGAAATGTTGCCAGAGTGGTATCGAGTATCCTCACAACTTGGTCAGCTAGTCAATGGTTGGTCAGGTCGAAGTGACTTGGCTGTTTATTGTGGAGAGAACGCCGCAGAGGGCGAAGCTATTGCGGCACTTTATCACGATTCAGCCGAAATCGAAGTCAATGTAACTAAGGCTTTCGGTTTCGCAACGCCAGACCAATTAGGCAACTTGCTCGACAAGAATACGCACTACGACAACCCCAAAGCTATTGGAGTTATCTATCACGAAGCACTACACGCTCGACACTCGAACTGGGATAGAGAACTGCTTACCAAAGAGCTAGACGCAAGTGAATCGAGAGCATTTTTATTGCTCGAGGAAGTTCGTATCGAAGCTCGAGGAATTATCGAAGTTCCAAAGAATAAATTGTTCTTGAGAGAATCAGCACTTGCTTTCGCACTAGAGGAAGTCAATGAAGCAACACTCCAAAACATTTCCCAAGTCTGGCAGTCAGGTATGCTCGCAGTTTTAGCTATGGGTAGGTTTGATGTTGGAATCTTGGAACTAAGTGATGTTCGACTAATCCACGCACGCTTGATCGAAAATCTTGGTCAGGAGTTGTTTGATAACCTACGCAAAATCTGGATTGAGTTTGCTGGACTAAAAGTTTCCCAAGTAGAGCGAGGTATGGAACTTGCTCGAGAGTGGGTAAAACTAATGAAGCAGGCAGACCCAGAGGGCGAGAAGCAGTTTGGAGAAGCGAAACCTGTCGAAGCTGGCGAAGCTGGTGAGAGTGAGCAGTCTGGTTCGCTGTCGGAGTTGCTAAGTGAAATGGCAGACCAAGTTGGTTTCGACAATGCGGAAAGTCTGGCAGACCAAAAGACACTCGAGGAGTGGGAACAAGAAGCTAAGTCGAGAAGTCAGACTGCTAAGAATCGTAATCTAAAGAAGCAGACTGCCCAGAAAATCTTTGATAAGCAAAATGACGCAAAAGGTTCTGGCTCGAACTCCGAACTAAAGGAATCGAGAAACCCAACTCCGCAGGAGAGAGCCGCCGCAGTTACTATCGCCAAGATGTTAGAAAAGGCGAAGTATCGTGAGAGGTCACTCCACGAAGTTCGCTCGACAATTCCGCAGGGCAGACTAAACGCTAGAGCCGCAGTCCAAAATGCGGCACTTGCGGCTCGAGGTTCTATCGAGAGAGTTCCTGCTTGGGATAGGAAAGTTCGCAAGCACACAGACGACCCAACACTACGGCTCGGAATTATGGTAGATGTTAGCGGTTCTATGTATAACGCTATGGAAGCTATGGCAACTACGGCGTGGGTAATGGGTGAAGCTGGTCGCCGAATCCAAGCCAAGACCGCTATGGTGTATTACGGCTCGGGTGTATTCCCTACACTCCGAGTTGGACAACGGCTCGACCAAGTTCGAGTATTCACCGCCGCAGACGGAACTGAGGAGTTTCAGGACGCATACTCCGCAATAGACGGAGAGCTTGGACTGACTTATGGTGACGGCGTGCGTATGTTGGTAATTGTTTCAGACGGACAATACCGACCAAGCCAAGTCGAAGCAACACGCAAAGCACTAATCGAGTGTAAGCAAAACGGCGTGGCTGTCTTGTGGATTACGCCAAAGGGCTTGTGGGGATACACGGCTCGCCAGATAATCTCCGAAGCCAACTGGGGTATTCACCTAGACGGCTTGGAAGTATCAGAGATAGCGTTACAGGTTGGTAAAGCCGCCGCCGAAGCGTTAGGCAAGGTGAGCGTAGCCGCCTAACCGCAACCGACAAGTTTCCGAGTGGGTATGTTTCTTATCCTTTCTGCCCACTCGGAACCCAACGGGTACCCACTGGATCAACTTCCTTCCTTTCTAATTTGAGGTCCGGTGGGTACTCTCATTTCTGCTGCAGAGCCGGAATATAATCCGCGGCGCTCGCGATCAGTACTTGACTAATGGGGATCAATGCGCTAATCTTTTTCTGTAGGGCAGAAGCCGGTGCGGCTCGCTGAAAAGAAGTGCGATTCTAGATCAAGAACTTAGTTCCCTACATTTTTAGATCGCGGGTTGGCCAGGCTTTAGACACGCCGCAAAAAAAGATTTGGAAAATGTCGGCCATCCTGCTACACTTTTATCACCCAAAGGAAAGGATAAAAATTATGGGTATGGATGTTTATGGTAAGAACCCTAAGTCGGAGATGGGCGAGTATTTCCGCCGCAACGTTTGGGGATGGCATCCCCTCTGGCAGTATGTGGAAGATACCCATCCAGAGATTGCGGAACTGGTCGAGTATGCTCACAGCAACGATGGCGATGGTCTTGGCTCGGAAGACTCTAAGAAACTTGCCGAGTTACTTTTGGCAGACTATGAGTCTGGCGAGGCTTTTCGCTATGTCGAAGAACGCAACAAGTATCTTTCGGAGTTGCCGCTTCTTGATTGCGAGTGGTGCGATGCTACTGGTATTCGAACTGATGAAGTTGGTATCAAAAATGGTTTCCCCGATAAAGAACTCTCTTTTGAAGTTCAGGCTATAACTGATAGAACTACTGGCTACTGCAATGGCTGTAATGGAGTTGGCAAGCGACAGCCCTGGGAAACCAATTACTATCTTGAGCCAGATGATGTAAAAGAGTTCGCTCTCTTCCTAAAGGATTGTGGCGGCTTCGAAATTTGCTAAACCAACCCTTCGGGGAAACACCTGGGCAGGTGTCTAAACTGCCCAATTTTTTATGCCGCAAAATGGATCGCGGCACGCCGAAAATAATTTGCAAAATGTCCGGCCCCGTGCTAACGTGGATCCACTAGGAAAGGTCATTCCTTCCCTTCCTAGTTTCTTGTGTGGTTGGTAGAGAGCCCCGCCGGCTTTTATTTGTTTTCACTGGCGGGGTTTTCTTTTTGACACGGCTTGCTTTTGATCGATCACTGTGTTAGTGTTATGGCAAGGAAAGGATGATCATGAAAAGTAAATTGTTTGATGTAAATGTTTATGTGATCGACGGCGTGGTCAATGTGATCTTTTATAAATTGATCTACTCCGACGCACTGAACGGATCTGTTGTTGGCGCGGACACTAGTGAAAGTGGCGAGGCAGGCAGGCTAGCGATCAACATTCATTCGCAAGACTACGACGAGATCGAAGCAATCCGCTACGCGCTGGATTGCGATAGCTATGACGATCGACCGCTGAACGAGTGGGAGGAGTTTGACGAGTGGAATACGAGCGAGTGGTTTATGCAAGGGGATACTCCAAAAATTTTCCGCGATTTTGCGAACGGCCTGCAAGAATACGAGCCAGAAATTGGGCACGCCTGGGAACCATTCACCGAGCACGGTGAGACGACGCGCACGGTGTTCCGTTGCAGGTGTGGAGCGTCAGCATGAGAATACCGACACGGATACTAAACGCGGGACGCTGGATCTTGCCTGGACTAACGGATCGAGGTGAGATCTCAGCTTGTCGCAGGTGTGGTAATCAGGTGATCTTTGACGGACACTTAGTTTCGCCCGGATACGCGGCGTACTGCCCCTGGCACGACGAAGACCTTTACAGAACTGAGATTGTAGATTACGACTTTACAAGTTGGAGAAAATCCATAAAAATTTTTGCGGCGGAGATTGACTTTCGCTCAAAAATAGCTATACTAAAAATGCGACTAAGGAAAGGATAAAAACTATGGGCGCACGAACAACTTGGGAAATTAGAACCTATGAGGGTTCCCCATCTATTTACCTATACTCACACTGGGGCGGAGAGTCTAAGTGGGAGCAAACTATTCGAGCTATGAGAATTTGCGAGCCGCGCTGGGGTGACCCTAGCTATGGAGCGCGAATTTTTATCAGCACCATAATCGGAAATCGGTGGGAGAGTGAAACTGGTTTTGGAATTACTGCTGGTGCAGCTAACGATAATCCATTCGAGGAAGAATACTTACCAGTGATTATAGATTTTGGTAGGCAGGTAGTCGAGACGCCTTACTCAATTCATAATTTTTCTGATTTTAGTGGAGAAAAAGTAAGTTTTCTGCTAACCTAAACTTACGCGGGTCGAGCGCCCCCCCAATCTGCTCTCCGCGTAACGAGCCCCTGGTTTCCCCCAAACTAGGGGCTCAACCATTTATGGTGGAGTTTTGCTGATCAGCATTTTTTAGAAAATACGATCAGTTGCGCCGCGGCGACACGCGGAAAAAATAATTTTGTTTTTTGTCGCCGGTAGCCTTATACTTTAGTTAGAAAGGATACACACTATGAACTATGAAACCTGGAGCAACACTTTCACCCCTATCGAGAATGTTCTGAATAGCAACGCTCCTTATGGTGGCACTATGTATGAAACTTATGGCAGCGAGTTGGATTTTGTGAAAGCTACAGACCCACAAAAAATTTGGACGCTCAGAGAAGAAGATGGTTCGCTATCTATCACTGCCGGTTATGGCTGGGTAAATCGACTTGGTTATTTCATCACTGCTAATTCTTGGACCAACACCAACGACAGAATTATTCTCTCGGAAGAAGTCCAATGCGACTGCTACAAAGAAGATGGCTATCTTGATAAGTTTGGTGGTATCCAAGATGGCGACCCCGATTGCGATAAGTGCGAGGGTTATGGGCGATACGAAAACTATCTGGGCTAAAAACTAAATTCCGGCGACACGCTGGAAAATCCAATTTGACAATATCCAAAAAAACGACTATCATCAAACTATCAACAGGAAAGGATAAAAATGACAATTCAAGAAATTATCGAGGCTATCAAGGAGCGAGCTAACGAGGCCGAAGAGTGTATGCGAATTTCCGAGGCTAATGGCTACGAGGAATACGATTATCACGAGGGGCGGTTCGAAGCCTATTCAGTTCTAGCCACTTGGCTTGAGGCACAATTTTTTGCTGGTTCGCCAATTTCTAAGTAGGATAAGACTATGAAATTTCACGAAGCACTTGGTGCGGTAATCCGAGAAGAAAGACTTGGGCAGGAAGTATCTTTGCGCGAAATCGCGAAAGCTGGTTTTGTTTCTATGGGTCACTTATCAGACGTTGAGAATGGACGCAAAGAGGGTTCTTCTGCTTTTATCGAAGCGGTTGCTAAAGCACTTGGTGTTCCAACTTATGAACTTGTTATCGAGGCAGGCTATCGAATGGCTGAAATCAAAATTCCCGATACCTATGAAGATTTTATTGACGACCATTCGCCCATTCATACGACAGCTCACTAAGAGCTGAAACCCAAAGCCCCGGTGGTTCGCTACCGGGGTTTTGCATTTAGGATCCTTTTTTGTATTGATCGCTCCGTTACCAACTTGTTATAAAAAACTTATGGCGACACGCTTGCGCAAAATTCGAATATCGATAAGCTTTGATTGTCGAAGAAAGGACAAAAATGCCAAAGTTTTACGTAGAAATGCGAATTGATTTCGCAGGAGAAATTGAAGCAGAAAACGCCGAAGAAGCGGAGACGCTTGCTTGGACAAGTTGGGGCGATACAATGGACAGCCCAATTCAGTACGACAACGTTTATTCAATCGACGTCGAAGAAATGGAAGAAGAAATTGACGAAGATGAAATCGAATTTGAAGAAATCAAAGAAGAAATGGAAGTGAAGTAATTATGGGTTTGGATATGTATCTTTACGCTCGCCAATATCTGACTGGATATGAGTGGGACAAAAATGGCGATATGCAAAAGCTAACCAACGTTGTTGGCAATTTGGATTTTGCGGTTTCAGAACTTGAGAGGCCAAGTGTTTCTATCATGTTGCCGGTTGGCTACTGGAGAAAAGCAAATCAAATTCACAACTGGTTTGTAAAAAATGTCCAAAATGGCGAGGACGACTGCAAAGAATATTCGGTGGAGCGAGAAGAGCTACAGGACTTGCTCAACGTTTGTGAAAAGGTTTTGGACGACCCTGACTTGGCGGAAGAGCTGTTGCCAACGTCTAGTGGGTTTTTCTTTGGTTCCACAGACTATGACGAATACTATGAGCAAGAGTTGCGAGAAACAGTTATCTTGCTGACAAAGCTATTGAGCGATACCCGACTAAATTCCGGCAACGTGGATTTTGTTTATACGTCATCTTGGTAGTGAGTAGTGGCAGTGCCGGTTCGCCGGCGCTCGCCACGATCCTAAATTCTGTTATAAAGCTGTTACCAAAAATTGCTACAAAATGTCACCCCTAAGAGTTAGTATCTAAGTAACCCAAAAGAAGGAAGGTTATGGAAACACAAAAGTTGGTTAGCGCTCTCATTGGTCTAATGGAGAGTAAGAAAGAAGTCCTGAAGGACCTAAACATTCTGTATGGCTCTCTCTCTGACTTGATAGTAAGTCCTGAAGAGCAACTGCAAAGTATCAAAGAACTAACAAGAGCCGACGCTCAATTCGAAATGGCTCAAGAAATTTTGGAAATTCTAAAAGAGGCGGTTCTCTAATGGGCCGTTCTTATGCAGAGGGTATCGCCGCGGCTAGTATTCCACTGGAAGAGCAGATCCGGATCCACCTAAGAACTAATCACTATCCACCGGTTCCGGAAGTTATGGTTCCTGTTTGTATCGCGGCTCTAAATGCTGCCGCGTGCGACGAGTGGGACAAACTAATTCCATTGCCAGAGGGAGTTGGCTACAGAGGACTAAACGCGGCTCCGGTTAGCGCGATAGTGGAGCAACATCACTTAGACCCCTGGCTTGACAACGAAGAAGAATACTAGTAGTGTTTGAGAAGAAAGGATAGAAAATGAATATCTCAAAGTTAGAAAAAATTGCCGAGGGAAAATACAAAGTCTATTCGGCAAGCTGTTCGGAGTGTGGTGATATCGCGGCTATCGAAGTTGATAGCAAATGGGTATTCGATATGCACCAAGGCGGAAGAGTTTCTGATCTAATGCCGTTCCCGAAATACTCAATGGCATTACGCGAAAAGTTTATTTCTGGTTTGTGCGAGCCTTGCTGGAATAAAGTTATGATGGGCGCAGAATTAGTTGCGGAAAACCTAAATAGCTGATAACCTTAGAGAAACAAGAAAGGAAAAAAATGTTGTCTAAGTCTTGGCACCTTGAGCAGGATGGTATTCAGTTGCCGGTTGTGTTTGTAACTATGCGTGAAGCAATCGAATACGCCGAGAAAAACCTAAAGGGCGAATACCTAGTTGTAAAAGAGCATCACCTAGAGGGCATAACAAAGCGCCCAAGATTAGTGGGCCAAAAGTAATACGCTTGACAAAAGCGAAAGTACCTAGTAGTTTATAGATAGCGAAGAGAAAGGATAGAAATGAAAAAATTCGCTGTTATCAAAGTTGATGGTGTTGTTGAGCTACACGAAGTATCTGCAGAAGCAGAGGGCGACTTCCTGAGCGAAGCAGTGGGCGGTTGGTTCCAGTCTGTACCACTTAGGGCAGAGCTGAAAGATTACTGGCTATGGTGCCACGAAGAGGGAAAAATTATCGGCCTAGCAATGAACTCAGTTGCTACGGCACTATGGATACTTTCCTACGGTCCTAGCGACATAATTCACGGCAACATAGTTATCACTGGCGGTATTGATGAAGAGGGAGAAACTCTCGGACTTACTAACGACCAAATTGCTAAGCTTGAGGAAATACTGGAGCTGGTATAGACTCAAAGTCTGGGGGAGGTTTGCGGTGAGCTATCCTTTCTTCTAATCAAATAAATTCACCGCCAGTCCTGAGCATGACTGACTAAAAGGCTCAATTTTTTATTCGCGACGCTCGCCGGATCATTAAGGATCGCCGGCAATGTTATAAAGCCGTTATAAATAAATACTCGAAAATGTCGCTGGTCTTTGCTAGGTTTCTATTACCAGAAGAAAGGTAGCTATGAAGAAGCTAGAGCTGATTGAGCTGTTCAATTATGAAATGGACGAAAAACTAATTATCTTGGACAAACTTAACCGAGAAGCTGAAATCCGTAAAAAAGATGTCGAGGAAATCCACACTCGCTTTCATAGTGGCGAAATCAGGACTTTAGAAGAAGCAGAAGAACTGGCAAGAGAAGCTGACCAACACATAGCTCGAATGGAAGAAATCCAAGAAAAAGTCCGTCTGATGATTGTGGAAATTATGTTCGACATTAGGGCAATTCACGAAGCGAAAGATTAGGTGGTGGCTCGATCCAAAATTAGTTTGCGACACGCTTGACTAATTTCCAAAACAAAGTAACCTAGAACCAAAGAAAGGATAGAAATGCTGACCAAAGGAAGAAATCGAAATGCTGAAATGGCTTTCGAAATGGCAACGAAGCTAGTCACCAAAGAGCAGTTTGCGGATAAAGATTACCTGAACGAATTGTGGGAAAAGTGCCACTCGGACAAAGATGTTCTTGACGCCGTAAATCTTTACCTAGCAAGCAGTTCTAGCTACGCACCAAAAGCAAAAGCAAAACTAATCACCGAACTAGAAAGGTTGGTGGCGTGATGACTTACTTAGTCGAGAGAATGGAAAAAACAAAGACAAAGCTCATTGGCTATGTTGGGGTTGATGCGGGAATGTTAATGATTACTGACCCTTGCTACCTGAGCTATTGGAAAGATACTGAATACAATGTCGGCGAAGCGGGAGAGTATTCCTATGGCGGTGTCTGTAAAACTACTGATGACGAAACCCTACAAGGCGGACAGCTAAAGTATGAGCTAGGACATGATGGCATTGGTGTTGTCTTTAGGTCTGGTCTTGGTGATGGCTATTACCCTGTCTATGGACACTACGCAGAGGTAGAGGGTATGGGGGAACGAATTGTCAAAGTGGAAATTGTATTTGTGGAGGAGGAGTAATGGCTTGGGTAGCAGATGACGGAAGTTATGGTGGAGGTAATCACCTATCATTCGAACCAAACCAACTAACAAACGACCAATGGGCAAAGCTTGTTGAGATGTCTGATGGTGACAGGTATGAGTATGTCGAGGCAATTTTGAGTGGCAAAAATGAAGTTGTTGCTGAGATAGAAAAAGACAATTTTGGGGAGGAATGATGGTGGCTGATCAAAGAATGGTATTTATTGTCTGGAAAGATGAACCGGAAAGACCTATTAGCACCTGGGTAATGGTGGGCAAAAAATGGACAGAGGAAGATGAACACGGAAAGTTCTTTGAGTATTTTGCCACGGAAGAAGATTACCAAAATGCTAAGAACAAAGACAATGACGAACTAGATTATTGGATTGTAGATAACGCGACGATCCACGAAAAACTCACCACCAAAGAAGCTTGACAAATACCAAATAGCCATTAGGCTTTAAACAAAGAAAGGATAGAAAAATGGCTAAGCAATATCACTTTATAGTCATAGTAAATGAGGACGGAACTTTCCAAATGGACTACGACACTTCCATAAACTTTGATAATGGAGATGTCTGGAACGAAGAAGAAAACCAATGGTATTTCCATACAGACAACGAAGTCTTTGAGGGCTACGAAGAAGCAGCTGATAGGTTAGAGGCACGCCTATCTGGCTCACCCCTAGACAAGCTAAGGAATAGATAATGGCTACTTTCGCTTATGTTAGAGATCTAGCAAGCGGGATCCCTTGGATCGCCGAATACCCTAGCCGGAGATCTATGGATCTAGAGTTTTCCGATCTAAATCAGTCTTATCGGGTGATCTATCAACACTCTTTCGAACCTGAGGATTGGGACTATCCGGCGCTCGCTGATGGTGAAGTGTTGCTATTCCACCCTAAGTTTGGGCTGATTATTGCCCAAAGCATAGACCTAAATTATTTTAATGTCGAGCTTGACAGCCAAGTTTCCGTGTAGTATTTTTTACTTATGAAACCAAAAAGTAACAGCTGTAGGTATGGACACAACGACACCTATCACTATGTAACCAAGTCTGGCAAGAGTAGAAGCCATTGCCGAGTGTGTAAGAAAGAGCAGAGTGTTGCCTCTAGAGTTGGTCCAAAGTCTAAGCACGCACCCGCTATGGTGGCTAGGTATGACCTAAAGATTATGGAAGCCGAAATCAAGATTGCGGAAATCCAAAAAAAGATTGAGCACCTAAACAAAATGCGAGACAAATACGCGGTCAAAAATAATTAGAAAGTTTGGCGTGTCGCTTGACAAGGTTATTGTCTGATGTAAGACTTTACTCAAGAAGAAAGGATAAAAATGAAATACACACTTAGAAGATTGGTTCTCTCGGTAGTCACAACCCCGATTGTTTTGGTGATGTATGGCGGATTGTATTTTGGTCTGGCACTACTCGCTAACTCTTACGCAAGCATTGGATTATTCCTAAGCAATTTGATTGCGGTTGCTTTCGGTTGGATTGTTGCGGTAACATTTTCCAGACAGATTTTCGATTTCATAGAAAGGACAGGAAACTAATGGAAATCAAAATGAAAAAAGGCAGACACGCTAAGGGCGTAGGCAGACACGCAGACACTAGCCGAAAGGTGAAGATGTTTGGAAAGCCTAAGGGTGGTGGCAGACACGCCAAGCGGTAAAAAGTAGTTTTAGATTTCCCCGATAATCCTGGACAGCGATCCGGATCGGGGATTTTTTATTAGTGGGTTGTTATCAAATTGTTATCATTTCTTGCTTGACAAGAGTTGGGTAGGGGAATTAGTCTTTGGGTATAAGAAGAAAGGCAAAAATGGACAGCACACCACTAATCAAATACGCCGAAACTCAAAGCATTGGGGGTTCAGGCTACCCCTACGCCTTTGGTTGGGTATGGGCAACCTTGTCAGAGAAAGACCAAAAGGCAATTCTCAAAGAGGTTGCTAGGCGAGTGGCGGAAGAAGAAGCCAAAAAGTAATTAGCAAAAAGCAACCCCGCCTAACAGCGGGGTTTGTTTTTTGGATCTAATCGGATCTCGGCGTGTTGCTTGATAATGTCACCCCGTTATGGTAAGTTTCAGATACACCAAAGAAAGGATAAAAATGGTGGGTTCAGGGCAGTTGTTAGCAAGCCTAAACATTAGGACAATTGTTTCTATGGTTTCGGGTGAAACTTATGTGGAGCCAAATCTACTTTTGGAGAACCAGGATTTCCTAGACCAAATGGCAAAGGCAGACACAATGGAAGAATTAGTTGATTGGGTAAATGAGAATTATTAGGCAGTAAGAAGAAGCCCCCCGTAGAAATGCGGGGGGTTTCTTTTTATGGTTGATAAATGCCGTTATCAAAATGTTATAAAAAACTTTGCGGATTGGCTTGACAAATAAAAGCCACCCCATTAGGCTTGCTACACAAGCGAAAATGCTTGATGAAGAAAGGAAGCCAAAATGGCTCAAGCAGTAAAGGTTGATGTTGTTTCTCTAATCGAGGAACTAGCGGTTGTTAGGGCAGAGAAAGATGTTCTGGCAAAGCGTGAGAGTGCTATTCGCAAGGCGGTTCTAGAGGCTACTGGAAATGTTGCCACCCCAATTGCTAATGACAATGGCGAGATTATCGCCGAGATTATCGCAAGCGTTCGCCGTTCGGTTGGCGATTGGGATACTTTCGAGGTTGCCTACCCAGAAGCCTACAAGGCTCTAACCCGCTTTACTGATGTTCTAACCCTAACCCTACCCAAAGAGTAAGGCAGACTAAAAGCAACCCCTAGCCCAAGCGGTTAGGGGTTTGTTTTTATTTGTGGTAAGCAACTTATGGATCATAAATCCTGTTACCAAAATGTTATAAAAATTTATGCGAAACACTTGACAAATAAAACTCTGCCGTTATGCTTATTACATAAGCCAAAAGGCTTACGGAGAAAGGAAAAAAGAAATGACACTAGAGGTAACCCTAAGCAATGGAACAACCATCTATCCAAGCTTTGACCCAGCACACCTAGAGGGTGTCGCTTATTACTACAATGAGCAATACCGGATTGGGTTTGTAAAGTCTTGGCGGGTAGTCAAATGAAAGCTCTTTCGGCGGTGGCAGTAGTTGGCGGTGTTGTTGCCACGGTGTTTGCGGTTGATGGCTATTACCTACTAATGGACAATGACCTAAGCGAGTTTGGCTTTGCGGTGTTGCCCTGGATTATTGGTTTAGGCTATGCGGTTTGCGGTTTAGGGATTGTGACTAAGTTAGTGGCAACCTATCGCCGATAGTCTTTGCGGTTTGCGGTAAGCCCCTAGGTATCCCCTAGGGGTTTTACTTTTTACTTTTGATAAACAATGATCATTAGAGTTTTTATTGCGGACCCCGCCCCCAAACAAGCAAAATAAATCTTGACCGGTAATTTCTTTCTGCCTTGGATTATTTTTTAGGTGATTAGTTTTGATTACCCCTCTGCGGTAAATCAAAAAATGCCCCTGGTTAGCCCTGTAATGCCCCTAGAACTGATTGACCCTCACAAGGATACCAGCTTACAATTCTGACCCCTTAGAACCCAACCTAGCCTCAATTAGACAATAGACAAGCAACCTAACTAATGAATTGTTTTTTGATTAGCAAATCAAACAACATAAACAATTACCCCTCTCCAAACAAATAATTTTTCCCAAAATCTCAAGAAGCAATGCTTGATGACCGAACCCCCGTCAATTTAGGAAACAAATTTCACACGTTCCAAAACATAGCGCTGCCCTCTCACCCGTCAAAAGCAGTTGACGTTAAGGTACTAGTTTTTATCTAAGTGCAGACGTTTAGGTTATCTTGAAGCCGCCGCAATTTATTAGGAACTCCGCGAAAGAATCGAGATCCGATTCTCTCATCCAGTAACTACAGACAGGTGGTCTTGCTTTTCCAGTGCCGCTGCATTTAATGCACTGAGAAGATCCAGCCTTTAGTATCCCTATCCGATTAAGGCCAAATCCAAGACATCGAGGACAGGTCGTGTCTTCTAGCGAATCTAGGAAGGCGTTAAATTCCTCAACATACTTTCGGGCAACCCCGCTCTCTACATCGCTCTTTATTAGCAGCCCCAGCTTTTTTGAATTCTCCCCAGAAAGTCCATCGCCATCGTTTGAGTGCCCGTATTTGACAGCATCGGCAATTTCTGGGTATTTGGTTTCCACGTACTCCCACAAAGGATGCCAAATCCAAGCGCTCCTGTTAAAGATTGACAGCTCTCTCTGCTCTGGGTTTTCGGCAATTAATGAAAAAGCCATTAGCTTCTCTCGAACTTCCCTGGCAACGATGCACTGCTGTAGCCATTGTTGTAAATCTTCAGATTCACATTGTCTCCACAGTCCCAGTAGTAGCTCTCTGGGATCTCCCTAAATTCAGAGTCATTTTCACAGTGATCCCAGCTAGCTGACTTGTGCTCGACTAGCTGTCGAATGTCAGCTTGGCCATACACAGTAGCGGCGTCTCGGAAACTTTCTAGGCTCTCTAAGTTTTTCATGTAGTCAATGTATGAGTAGTAAGTTTCTAGTATGGACGCAGTAAAAAACTTACCGTCAGTTGTTCGGGCACTACTAAAAACTCTATCATGAACTATGTCGGCAATTTCTGACACCCAAAGGTTGCCAGCCGTGGAACCGAAAAACCAACTACAAAACGTGTAAATTCCGTCGCCGTCAAACTCTTTGCAGCCAACAAAGCTTTTCGAGGGATCGAACCAAGAGTCTAGAGGGACAAGACACCTAGCATCGATGTCTGCATACACCCCGCCAAATTTAGCGATGCAGTGGAACCTCCAGTAGTCCCCCTTAAGAGCTCCCTTAGTTATTCCCCTGTACGCGTCCACCCGATCGGGGCCGTAGTGCTGATCTAAAAACTCTATGCAATCTTTTTCGCTCATGTACTGATATTCCCAGCCCGGATTTAGATCTATCCAGCTGCGCCTGATGACCTCTATGTACTCTGGAATGTCAGATTCTTCAAAGTTACACGTCTGCCAAATCTTTTTTGGGATAGCCATGCCACCGAGTATAGCACCCCCCTTAATTTAAAAATTACCCCCTCCCCCCTTTTAAAAACGCCCCTATTACCGGCTACCCAATTTTTAGAAAAAATGTCCAAGGGTACTAAAACTTAAATTAATGTTCAAAAAAGGGCGTTTCTCTCCCTAGTACCATAAAACAGCACGTAAAATAGAACCTATGTCTCGAAGAACAGCACGTGGACAGCAGCTCCCCCCTCACGAGGTGGAGTTCCTAAACACGCTCAAGGGAGAGCAGCGCATAGAGCGCGTAGCGGCGTTATTTAACGCAGGGTGGTCCCTCCAGACCATCGGGGATTCGCTACAACCGAGGCATCCAAGATCGACTGTCCGATCCTGGGTCTTGAAGGCTAAGGGCCTGAATTTAACAGACGCCCCTATTCCGACTCCAAGACTAAAAACCCCAGAAGGCGGGTACCAGAAGGTACGCCCTGAGTCCCCGGGAATCCCACAAGGTGACCTAGACCAGATCCGCCATCTTTCCCCCCTGGCTCGCGGCTATCGTTCACGGATGGCTTCGACGTCAGCTCCCGCCGTTGCAAACCAGCGTCTAACAGACCTATGCAAGCGGCTCCACCAAAATAACGTCTCGGTTCGTGAACTGGCCGAAGCAGCGGGCGTCACCTATCGCGCTATGTATAAGCGCCTCTTTCTATAAAATCCAACTTGACAAACAGTAGACGCCCCTACTAATCTGTACCCCACAACTAAATAAGACCAAGTACTAACGCAAGGAAAGGTAGGTCGATGTTAGAGAAACTAAGCAAAAAGCAAAAGGATGGGTTCTATACCATTCTCATTTTGACTGGACTATTTGTGTCTGGTTCAACTCCGATGTACGACGTGAACTCGTCTTCAGCGGAGGCAGCCGGTTCGATGTTTGCGCCAATAATAAAGCCTCAACCACTCGAGCAGACAAACAGGGTCCCGCTTCAGCGGGAAGCTGACATACTTGTCCAAATCCCAAACATTGGGAGACTAACAAACAAAATTGACGAGCTAGAGTCAACTGTTGAAGCTAAAGAGTTCACCATCACTGCGATGAAAGAACAAAAAGAAATTGAACTTGCTCAACAGCGGGAAATCTATGTTTCTATGGACCAGGCCCTCATCGAGCTGTCCGAGTATGTAGGAAAAACCCCGTGGGGGTTCGGCGGAGACGACCCCAAACGCTGGGATTGCTCTGGACTTACGATGTGGTTCTACAAAACTTACCGAGGTATAGACCTAGAGCACTCTGCCACCAAACAGATGCGCGGAGGCATTAAAGTAGACGCCCCTATTCCAGGTGACCTAGTTGCTTTCAAGTACGGACGTAACAAAGATGCTTTCCACATCGGTGTGTACATGGGTGGCGGTATGTTTATCCACTCCAAGAACTCCAGAGCCGATACGGTATTGGAGCGCGTCGAGGATTTTGCCTCTAAAAATATTACGGTTGTGTATATCCGCTACTAGTGCTAAGCTGAAGCCATGGAACTTCAAACATTCATTTCATGGCTCGGATACAGTGCCATCGTTTTAATAATCGCCGGACCGGTTTTAGTACGCCTGGTCCGAAACATTGCGGTCGGACTAAAACTCCGTAGACGCCGCAAAGCCACACCCGGACCCCTCCTCGGAGTTGTCTACCCTCAAACGACAAAGAAAGACAAAAAGTGAAACTTTATCTATTCCTACGATCCATCGTATGGACCTCGGTTTTTTCTATCCTGCTAGTAGTTGCGTCCATCGTTTTGGCTGCACTAGCAGCGCCGCTTCCGTTAGTTGTGGCGTCTGCTATTAGTTCTATCGCGCTCGCTGTCTTGAGCACAAAAACGAGCTAGTAATGCTGCTTGAAATTATTTTTATAGTTTTAGGAATTTTAATCTTTTTATGGTTGACAATATCTGTCTTTACAGTTATTGTTACTCTGATTGGTTCGCCGGCAGATATGCATGACGTATTGATTGATGACACAAAAGGAAATGATGCAACTAAAAGTAAAAAATTACGATGACCTAAGGGACTCACTGGCAACCAGCGGTTTGTTTGATATGACAGACTGCGTTGTCGAAATTAGATGTCCCATGGACTCGGATGTAAATGAGATCAAAAGAATGACTAACCTCATTGAATCTATGGTTCATGTAACCGATGTTCAGGTTGCGTCAACTTATGAAGATTTGGCTACAAGTGATTACACAATCACCCTGACTGAAGATACTCAAAAGTTTAAAAGAAAATTTACGACAAGAAAGTAGAGAGATGACGACCGTGAGTGACGAACAAAAATACATCAAGAAGAATCAGCGTTTACCAGAATCAATTCGCAAGGCATTCAAGAAAGCCGCCGACAATACCGAACGCGACTACTTGATTAAGCAGCTGGTTGATGCCAACTGGACCTACGAAGCCATCTCTAATGCATCCGGTCTTACCCGAGAGCGGATCCGTCAGATTGCTAACGCTAACGAAGCGCTAGCTAAGGAGTTTTCTTTCGACCTTGGGGTGGAAATTCCAGAACCTCCAAAAAAGGAAGAGCGCCCGAAGCGCGAGTACGTTGAGCCGTCTCCAGAGACGCTAGCCCGACTACTTGAGCTGCAGCCTTACGCCCAGCAGGTTCGAGCCAATGGCAAGAAATACCGCGAAGAGGCAGAGGAATACACGCGCCTACTGAACCACGCTCATAAGGTTGAAGGAGTAACTCTTTACCGCTTAGCAAAGCGCCTGGGAATTACTAACGGCGCTATTCGGTTCCGTTTAGTTAGATATGGATATCTCAAGGCTAAAACCGCGAAATCCAAGGTTTATAACCCAGTTATCAAGCAGAACAGGGCTATCTAAAATTAGGAGCTTTCAAGATCATTTTGATCGATCCGAAATTCAGGAGAGCTTCGCTATGCTGGTAGCAGCTCGTGTAAATCAGATTCTTGCCGGTGAAGCCAAGCCTTTACAGTTTGACAAAATTGGCGGAGTCTACTACACAACAGAACAAGAAAATTTAATGTTTGCAGACACAATTGCTAGAGCAGTCTGCGCAAATCTAGAAACAGGAGAGGAAAAGTAGTGAGCAACTACAACGTAAATGACAGCACTGCAAAGTGCCCGGTTCCGCACGGAACTGCAGGTGGAGCTAGTGCATCACTTGGCACCACAAACAATGATTGGTGGCCAAATCAGATTAGCCTAGAGCCGCTACTTCATCACAACCCAAAGAGCGATCCAATGGATCCTGACTTTGACTATGTTGCAGAGTTTAAAACTCTAGACCTGAGTGAAGTTAAGGCTGACATCACTGAGGTTATGACTAACTCTCAGGACTGGTGGCCAGCAGACTACGGTCACTACGGACCGCTATTCATTCGTATGGCATGGCACGCTGCGGGAACCTATCGTGTTTCTGACGGACGTGGTGGCGGTGGAGAAGGACTACAGCGTTTTGCTCCACTTAACTCATGGCCAGACAACGTAAACCTAGACAAGGCTCGCCGCTTATTGTGGCCAGTCAAGAAGAAGTATGGACGCAAGCTCAGCTGGGCAGACCTAATGATTCTTGCAGGTAACGTTGCACTCGAAGACATGGGATTCCCGACCTTCGGTTTTGCTGGTGGACGTGCAGACGTCTGGGAGCCAGACAACACTTACTGGGGCAACGAGACTGAGTGGCTAGCCAACAAGCGTTACGACGCAAGCCGCGATGCAGAAACTTTAGAGGACCCACTAGCTGCTGTGCAGATGGGACTTATCTACGTAAACCCAGAGGGACCAGATGGCAACCCCGACTTCAAGCTAGCTGCTGCAGACATTCGTACCACATTCGGCCGTATGGCAATGAATGACGAAGAGACTGTTGCACTTATCGCTGGTGGACACGCGTTTGGTAAGACTCACGGTGCTGGTGATGCATCGCAAGTTGGACCAGAGCCAGAGGCAGTTGATGATCTAGCTGCAGTTGGTCTTGGTTGGAAGAACTCACAGGGCAAGGGACACTCGGAAGACACAATCTCTTCTGGTCTCGAAGTTACTTGGACTCCTAACCCAACTCGCTGGGACAACGACTACCTACGCTTGATTTACAAGTACGAGTGGGAGCAGACTAAGTCTCCAGCTGGTGCGACCCAGTGGGTTCCAGTAGGTGAGGTAGACGCCGAGGACATGGTTCCTCACGCTCACCTAATCGGCAAGAAGGAAAAGCCAAAGATGCTAACCACTGACCTTGCTCTCCGTTTCGGAGATGAGGAGTATGACCGCATCTCTCGCAAGTTCCTAGAGGACTTTGATTATTTCACTGACGTGTTTGCACGTGCATGGTTCAAGCTCACCCACCGTGACATGGGACCACGCGCACGCTATCACGGACCAGAAGTTCCAGCTGAAGTTCTAATCTGGCAGGATCCAATTCCTGCTGGTGTAGTTCCGTCTGAAGAAAACTTAGATCGCCTAGCAGAATTGCTTGACGACTCCGGACTAACTATTGCAGATGTTGTAACTGTTGCATGGGCGTCTGCTTCTACCTACCGCAACACCGACAAGCGCGGTGGAGCAAACGGTGCTCGACTATTCCTAGAGCCACAGCGTTCTTGGCCAGTTAACCACGGCCTCGAGGACATTCTACAATCTCTCGAGCAGGTTAAAGAAGACTTGGCTGCAGAGGGAATCAACATTTCACTTGCAGACATTACGGTTTACGCTGGAAACATGGGAGTTGAAGCTTCAGCTGCCGAAGCCGGAATTCCAATTTCTGTAGAGTTCAAGGGCGGTCGCGGAGACGCAACTCAAGAGCAGACAGACGTTGAATCCTTCAATCACCTCTACCCCGTTGCAGATGCATTCCGCAACTGGTCCCACAAGAAGTATGCTGACTCACTTGATCGCTTGCTGATTGACAAGGCAACCCTGCTCGGACTGACTCCCCCAGAAATGGTTGCTTTGTACGGAGGTCTTCGTGTTCTAGGCGTATCTACTGAAGATCGCGGTGTGCTAACTAACACTCCTGGCGTACTAACCAATGATTTCTTTGTCAATATTCTTGACATGAACATTCAGTGGAAGCCGATCGAAAACAATCTATACGAAGGTCGTGACAGAAGAACTCAGGATCTTGAATGGATTGCATCTAGAGCAGATCTAGTGTTTGCATCGAACTCGGTTCTGCGAGCCTACGCGGAGGTTTATGCCTCGGACGATGGCAAGGAAAAGTTAGTTATCGACTTCATTGCCGCTTGGGAAAAAGTAATGAATAACGATAGGTTCGACCTACTCTAAATCAAACTAAAGGAAAGCCCCTGCTTCGGCAGGGGTTTTTCTTATGTTAGAATATTTATCCAAACCACTAAGGAGAACCTTGCTTTCGCAACTAGTAAGAGAGTCCTCTAAGGAAGTACACCTAGAGGCCGAGCGCAGTCCATTTATGGTTGCCCTTATGAAGGGCGATCTGCCCTCCGAGGCATACTTCGATTACATTGCTCAGCTTGCCCCTATCTATGAAGCTTTAGAAAAATGGGAAGGAAAGCTGCCATTTTTTGACAGACGCCTCGACCGTTTCGAGCGCATCATTGCAGATCTTGAGTACATCGGTACCAGGATTGTTCTCAACGAAACTATTGCTTACGTTAAGCACATCAAGAAGATTATCAAGCTCAAGGACGAGGTTCGTCTAGTTGCTCACCACTACACCCGCTACCTCGGAGACCTTTCCGGCGGACAGGCAATAGGTGCGCTTGTTGCACGTAACCTTTCGATTCCACCAAACTTCTTATCCTTCTATGACTTCGACGACATCGGGGATCGCGTTCGTTACAAAGAAACTTACCGAGAAAACCTAGACACCCTAATTGACCCTAAGGACTACGACCGATTTATTCAGGAAGTAATCCTGGCCTTTGAGTACAACAAAAAGATTTTTTACGCTCTGGGCGAACAGTGGTTGAAAAACTAAAAACTTTGTGCTAATCTGATACCAACAGCAATCCGACGGGAGAGCTGGAGTGTGGCTGAATAACCCGAAAGCTATATGGGCGGGTAAGGCACAGGCGGTCCTTAGCGGGACAGTTAGCTACTAAACGTCTGGTGGGCTCAAAAGCGGATCTTACAGAGACCGTAATAGCTAGGCCCTGGTGGTAAAAGGCAATCCATCTTCTCACTCTTAACACCCCTGCAGAAATGTAGGGGTGTTATACTTTTTCTGTGCCCGAACTAAATGCAAACATCCCACCAATTGAAGCCTACGTACGAGGCAACTATCTTCGTGACCAGCAGGATTCTCACGATAAATACTTTCCAGTAACTATTTTCGGCGTTGCTAGCATTCAGGGCAGATCTCCACTATTTCACTTCCTTATGGAAGATGGCGGACTGTGGTGGCGTATGCCAATTTCCGCTTTTTGTTCCGAGCCCGGGGTTCCAGAAGTAGATATTCATAATCTGGTCCTATGGAACTCGTTCAGTCCATACATCGCAGTGACTCAGTTTCAAAACATGGTCAACATGAAGATGCAATACATCGACCGTGACAAAAATAAAATCCTAGGCAAGTATTTATTTACGTTGGACTGGCACACACCCGAGTGGAACATTCTTGACTCTGGCTACTCTGAGAACCCAGACCAACACAAGTGTGGCCACGTAATCCTTCGCGATGATGGCAACTTTGCTATTCAGCCCAATAACCGCGTCCTTCTTTTTGAGCCATCCATGGTCACTAAGCCTGGCCAGAAATTAATTGACCGGCTTGTCAATACCAGAAAGTGGGACGTAGAAGACGCGTCTAAGTGGACAACCGAGGACTCCAACAACTATAATTACGACATCGTAAAAACTTCTAAGGAGAAAAATGGGAAAAAATAAGAAGGCTGCTCCAGCTGCTGTAAAGACAACAACTGACCGCAAGAACGGCAAAGCTTCAAAGAAGCGCCCAAAAGTGTTTGATGCTGTTAAGCGCAGACTAGTCACACTCAAGAAATAGTAAATTGACTGCGCCAAAGAAAATAGCGTGGATTACTCCCACTAACGGACGAAAAGATCTACTACTAGCAGCGCGACAGTCTTGGTACGACAATATTGTTGGAAAAATTGAAAAAGAGATAATTGTTGATGATTCCGGAAACCAGGAGTATCACGACTGGCTAAAAACAGAATACCCCTCGGCGGCAGTTGTTCGCTACTCCGATAAAAATTTGGGTTACACAACTACCATGCAAAACTGCTTTGATCAAGCTATTTTGTCTGGCTGCGACTATGTTTTACATACCGAAGATGATTTTGTTCTAAAATCAAAACTAGATATAAATCTTATTGCAGAGATACTCGACAACAACGAGGATCTGGCTCAAATTGTTTTTAAACGAAGCCCGGTCTACCAATGGGAACACCTAGGCACCGATCTAATAGATTCAATTAGAAAAAGGGGTTATCCGATAGAATATAGAGAAGATAAAAACACTATCGCTGTAAACTCTTTTTATTGGTCGGCTAACCCAAACATCTATCCGATTAAGGTTGCTCGGGTTGGGTGGCCAGCAGAGAGTCAATCGGAGATTGCGTTCTCTAAAAAAGTTTTTGCTCTTGGATATAAATCATCCTATCTAGGAACAGAAAATGACGAGCCTATAACCGATCACATCGGTCACTATAGACTCGGGTTCGGCCACTAACAAAGGATCAGGATGCCAGGTTCAGATAGCGCTAATAACAGCTGGGTTATGCAAAAGCTAAAGGAAATTGAACCAAAAAGAATTCTTGACGTGGGGGCTGGAAACGGCAACTTTGGTCAAAGGGTAAAAAGCGTTTTTGGTGGCTCGGTTGTTATCGATGCAATTGAAGCCTGGGAGCCTTACATTGCTCAATTCAATTTACAAAACAAGTACAACAATGTCTTTAACCAGGACGCAAGACTCTGGGATGACTTTGCATACGACTTAGTAGTTTTTGGCGATGTTTTAGAGCACATGCCGGAAGCCGAAGCCAAAGAACTCTGGGCAAAGACAGCTAGCGCGGCGAAGTACGCAATCATCACTATTCCAATCATTCACTACCCGCAGGGTGCAGAGTTTGGAAATCCATTCGAGATTCACCACGAAGAAGATTGGAATACAGCTAGAATTTTAGAAGCTTTTCCTGGTATCATAGATCACAAAGAGTTTCCAATCACTGGCGCTTACTTTGCCAAGTTTGAGAACTAACATTCCTCTCTAGCTCAATGGCAGAGCAACGAGCTGTTAACTCGTAGGTTCGTGGTTCGAGTCCACGGAGGGGAGCGGAGGACTATGTTTTTAGTTAGTGATGAACTTGTTGGCTCAGAATTTAGCCAACAAATAAAATCTTTGGTTTTTGGTTTTCAAGAGCCAATTAATTGGCAATACAGTGATATGACTAATCGTATGTACGATGATGATCCAATCTCTATAAAAACTAACCAAGTAAAAGAAACTTTCTATTTTTCTGGGTACATTGAACCAACTGCTCGGCTATATGAAATTGTTTTATCTTTTCTAGAAAAAGAGCTGAGCCAGCACGGGGTTTCTATCGGAGAAATCTTTATGTTTAGAGCAAACATTTTTACTAGAAAAGATTACTCATACTCCGGGATCCATCACACCATCCACGTCGACAATACCTCTGATGACTACATGTCATTTCTTTACTACATCGAAGATTCCGATGGAGACACAAGATTTTTCAATGAAAAATATTCCCCCTCTATGAATAGCACCCTACTGAGCGAGAAGCAGTCTGTATCGCCCTCGGGTGGACGCTATGTTCTATTTGACTCTAACTACTACCACGCTTCGGCTTCTCCCGTGAATCATGATGCTAGATCTGTTTTGAATGTCATTTTTAAGGTAGCCTAGGTTCATAGTGCTATACTTTTGCTATGGACAAAGATAAGAAAAAACTCCCCAAGGGGAAGTCTGAAAGAAAAACTCCTATTCAACAGAATGGACCTAAATTTCAGATGAAAACTCAAAGGGGAGTAAATCCAAGTACAACAAGACGCGGCAGCGCTCGCGGAAGATAACTAAATAAGGGCCTGACTGGTTTCGACGGTGAGTCTGAAATTGGTGAAGCGTGCAGAGAATCCTGTAACTCTTGAATCGGGAACAAAAAATATAAACGGCACACAGTCCGCATTCGCACTAGCTGCTTAGCAGTGCACCTCCGGCAGCAGTAGTTCTAACTGAGCACCGCAGGTTTTAAATAAATAGAACAACCAAAGTCTCTCCCACAAGACTTTAAAGAGTGGTAACGACTTAGATCTTTTGGCAGATCGATATCTAAGCCGTATTGGATCTGCCTACGCACGTAGAAGAACAATGAATTGCTTATCGGACGCGGGTTCAATTCCCGCCAGGTCCACAATTGATGTACACTAGTACCCTATGGGTAAAAGCATTATGGAACAGCTCGCTCTCCTTCCAGAGGAAGAGCGTCTAGAAATCCTCGCTGGGATGGACCCCGATTCCTTGGTTTGGGATTGGTCAGTCTGGGCGCGTCCAGAGCAGAAAGCCCCTGAAGGCGATTGGAACGTCTGGCTGGTTATGGCTGGTCGTGGTTTTGGTAAGACCCGTCTTGCATCCGAGTGGGTCCGCGAACAAGCTAAGTACACCAAAGATGGCCAGCGTCGCTTTGCCCTCGCTGCTCGTACTGCAGCTGACGTTCGTGACGTTATTGTTGAAGGTGAATCTGGAATTATTGCTGTTTCTCCTCCGTCAGAGAAGCCACACTACGAGCCTTCGAAGCGA
>Ga0207939_1000073_pt1 | contig 38963 bp, 45 predicted proteins | sample LakMenEpi02Jun12_FD_150663 | JGI IMG/M metagenome (GOLD analysis project Ga0207939, IMG submission 150663) | Freshwater microbial communities from Lake Mendota, WI - 02JUN2012 deep hole epilimnion (SPAdes) | ecosystem: Environmental > Aquatic > Freshwater > Lentic | place: Lake Mendota, Madison... | reverse complement strand
GAACTCGGTTGTGAAACGCTGCAGCGCCGACGATATTTGGGGGGTAGCCCCCTGAGAAAATAGGTCGATGCCAGGTAAAACAATTCTTCCAGAAAAAAGGCCACCGCAAGGGTGGCTTTTTTTGTGTCTGCTCAGCACGGGGCGGCCCGGCTAAGGACAGCCGCTAAGCGAGATGTCGTCATAGGTGGAGAGGGCCGCGAACGGGCCAGGGTTTTGCTGGGGATTGCCGGGTCTGCTGCTGAACAGCACCTGCAGTCCTGCAGCGGCAGCAGCCTCGCATTCGGCCAGTGCATCACTTACGAACAGGATTGACGAAGGCGTGGTTTGCATCGCCTGGGCAATCTGCTCATAGCTTTTCGCTGAATGTTTGGGGCCGATTCGCGTGTCGAACCAGTGGCTGAAAAGGGGAGTGAGGTCGCCGGCGATGCTGTGGCGGTAAAGGAGTTGTTGGGCCTCCACGGATCCTGACGAGTACACGCCCAGCACCGTTCCTTCATGGTGCCAGCGTTGCAGGGCCGCTGGCACGTCGGGGTACAACGGAGCCACTAGTTCTCCCGCTGCATAGCCGCCTTTCCAGATCAGCCCCTGCAGATCCTTGAGTGCGGTGAGTTTGCGGTCTTGGGTGATCATGAGTTGCAAATAGGCCGTGCAGGCGGTGTATGGCTGCCACCCCTGGTGTGCTGCTTTTTGAAGCAGGGACTGGGCGATTGGGTCGCCGTCAAGGCGCCAGGCGTTTTGCACATCTTCCAGAAGTACGTGGACGCGTGGATCGCTGCCGTGGCGCTCCACATAAGCGGGCAGTTGTTGCGATGCGTAGGGGAACAGCACATCCGCCACGAAGCTCACGGGGCAGGTGGTGCCCTCAATGTCGAGCAGCAGATGGCTGATGCCGGAGAAGCTGGGCATGGAATTCAGCGCCTGTAGGGGGCCAGAGGGGACCTGCGATGGGAGTGTCCTCAGCGTCGCAGCGACTGGAGCAGCAGCTGCCTCCAGTGCTGCTCCAGCAGGAATTCAAGGATTTCCAGGTGTCGGTGCGCCTGGGCCAGATCCTTGCCCCAGGCATAGAGGCCATGGCCGGCAATCAGCAGGCCATGGGGGGCATCGGCGAGCAGCGGTGTGGCTTGCTCACTCATGCGGGCGAGATCCTGGTCATTGGCCAGCACGGGCAGCTGCACATGGCAGGCATGGGTGCGGATGCCCTCAAGACCTTTGAGCATCTCCAGGTCGTGCAGCTCCAGGCGGCTGTGGCTGTCCTGTCCGGGGCGGTAATGCTGGGAGAGCAGGGTGCCAGCCTGGGAATGGGTGTGCAGCACAGCGCCAGCCCCTGTGTGCTGCACGATCGCCAGATGCAGCAGCGTCTCGGCACTGGCCCGTCCCTGGCCCCGTTGCACCTGCCCTGTGCCATCCACCTGAATCAGATCTTCTGGCTTGACGGCTCCCTTGGGCACCCCGCTGGGGGCCATCAGCAGCAGCAGGGGATGGTGCTGGAGCACGCAGCTGAAGTTGCCGCCGGTGCCGTCGCACCAGCCGCGGCTGTAGATGGTGGCCATGGCCCCACTGAGCTGCTGGGCGAGGGGCGCGATCGCTTCGTGAGCTGCCATGGCTGCAGGTGGGAACGTCAATGCTGGCAGTTGGGGCACCAGTGACTGCTGCGCCCCCCCAGCTTCTCCCGCCTGATCGGGGTGCCGCAGCGCCTGCAGGGTTCTCCCCCGCGGCGATACACCCAGGCCATGCCGCCGTAGTTGCCATTGGTGCCGCTGAGATCGCGGAAGTCGCTGAAGGTGGTGCCCCCGGCGCCGATGCTGTTCTGCAGCACCTCCACCAGCGCCTCACGCAGGTTCTCCAGCTGCCTGAGCTTCAGCTGGCCGCTGCGGGTGTGTGGCGGGATGCCGGCAGCGAACAGCGATTCATCCGCATAGATGTTGCCCACGCCAGCCACCAGGCTCTGATCCAGCAGGGCGGCTTTGATGCAGCGCTGGGAGCCCTGCAGCCGGTTGCGCAGGTAGCCGGCGTTGAAGGCAGGGCTGAAGGGCTCCGGGCCCAGCTTCTGCAGGCCGGTGATCACACGCTCCAACGGTTCTCCGGGAGGGACCCACCACATCTGGCCGAAGCTGCGGGTGTCCACAAAGCGCAGTTCATCGCCCTGGTCGCTCCAGATGCGCACCCGGGTGTGATCGCAGCAGGGGCGGGCCGGAGCCCCGTCCCTGGCCTGCAGCAGCAGGAACTGTCCCGTCATGCGCAGATGCACGCCCCAGTGGCCACCATCCCCCTGAGCCCGGCTGAGGCTGCCGATCAGGTACTTGCCTCGCCGCGCCCACTCCTGCAACCTGCAGCCCTGCAGGCCTGCGGCAAAGGCCTCTGGATTCTTTGGGCTGGCGATCGCCCGTTGGCGCAGCACCTCCACCCTTGCGATCCGGATCTGCAGGGTCTGCCGTTCCAGCCCGCGTCGCACGGTTTCGACTTCGGGCAGTTCCGGCACGGGCGCGGAGCGGGATGAGGAGATTCAGCGTCTCACAGCACAGTGGTGAGCGCCCAGGGGCTGAGACAGGGGGCAGGGATCAGGGGCGGCGGGCAGTGGCCGAGGGAAGAGGCGGAGAAGGCAGCCATCTCAGACCGGCAGACATGAAAAAAGGGCTGCGCTGATGGGTCAACGCAGCCCTTGAGTATCCAACCGTTCAGGTCGGTTGGGGTTCGATCGCGGCGCTGGCCCGCTGGTTAGGCCTTTTCCAGTTCGCTCTCGGCGAAGTTGTTGGTGTTGATGCCGCCCTCGGAGCCGCTGAAGCCGCTGTAGTTCACCTTCTCGAAGCGCACCACCACCGGGTAGCGGATGCCTGAGGTGTCGATCGACGCCACCGTGCCGACGTCGTTGTACCAGTAGGACTCAGGGCGCTTGATACGCACTTTGTCGCCGCGGGAAATGGCCATCGCTGCGCTGGATTTCGGATGCTTCCTGAGGGAAGATACCCGCCCCACACTGGCCTGCTTCGGCCGGCGTCACGATTCGTCGCCCTTTGGTCGCTGACGTGTGGATCGCTCAGGCGGCACACCGAGGGGTCCATGCCTCTGGACCCTCCCCGGGTGTCAGCATCGCCCTTTCCGGTCTCAGGCGCCATGGTGCTCGACGGTGGGGACCCCCCTGTGCTCAGCCTGGAGCTGCCCGATCCCGACAGCGACACCATCAGCACGATGGAGTTTCTGGCCCAGCTGGAGGCGGCCTGGGCGGTGTGCGATCGCTTTGACCTGCAGACCGAGATCTGGCGGGGGCGGATCCTGCGGGCGGTGCGGGATCGGGAAAAGCGCGGCGGCGAGGGACGGGGCACCGGCTTTCTGCAGTGGCTCCGGGAGCGGGAGATCAGCAAGACCCGCGCCTACACCCTGATCCAGCTGGCCGAATCGGCCGACGCCTTGGTGGGGGAGGGGCTGCTTGAGGAGCGCAGCGTGAACCACTTCTCCAAACGGGCGTTCCTGGAGACGGCCCAGGCCGATCCGGAGGTGCAGCAAATGATCGCCGAGGCGGCCAACGAGGGCCAGGAGATCACCCGCAAGCAGGTGCGCCGCCTGGCCGATGAGTTCACAGCCGCCACCAGCCCGCTGTTGCCGGAGGAGATCCGCCAGCGCACCGCTGAAAACCTGCTGCCGCCGCGGGCGGTGGCGCCGCTGGTGAAGGAGCTGGCCAAGCTGCCGGAGGAGCAGCAGGATGACCTGCGTCGGGTGCTGCGCGAGGAGCCGGAGCTGGAGCGGGTGCGCGATGTGACCCACACGGCCCGCTGGCTGAGCAAGGCGGCCGAGGCGGCCCTGGCGGTGCGGGCATTCCAGTATGACCAGCTTGATTTCGAGAAGGCGCTGCAGGAGGCCCAGAGGGTCGATGCCCTCGGCCTGCTGGCCGATGCGGTGGGCCAGGCCCAGGCGCTGGAGGCGGCGGTGCTCAAGCTGCACACCAGCTGGCGGCGGCTGGGGGGCTTGCAGGAGCGGCTGTGGGTGGAGAGCGGCAGCAGCACGCCCCATCTGCGGGAGCTGCTCACGGCCCTGCAGTCGCTGAGCGGCAACACGATGCGGGTGTCGCTGGGGGAACTGGCCGGCGGCAAGCGGGTGCGGCTGCAGCTGGTGGAGGAGGCGCCGGATCAGCTGGAGGCTCCTCCCCTGCCCTGACCGCCCCAGATCTGGTGCTCGCTATCCTCCAATAGCCCTGGTGGTGGTGTGTGCCCCGCTCGCCCCGCAGTAGCGAATCGGATCCACCGCCCCCCTCCGGTGACCTGCTGCAGCAGGCCCTGCACACCGGTTTCGGCTGGCAGGGCTTCCGGCCGGGGCAACGGCCGGTGGTGGAGGCCCTCCTGGCCGGGCGGGACTGCCTGGCGGTGTTGCCCACCGGTGGCGGAAAATCGCTCTGCTACCAGTTGCCGGCCTTGGTGCGCGAGGGACTGGTGCTGGTGATATCGCCGCTGGTGGCCCTGATGCAGGACCAGGTGGAGCAGCTCCAGCGCCGGGGAATCCCGGCGGCCTGCCTGCATCGCGGGCTCTCGACCGCCGAGCGCGGTCCTCTGATGCGCCGCATCCGGGAGCGGCGCCTGCGGCTCCTTTATCTGGCCCCGGAGCGTCTGCGGGCCGAGGCCACCCGGCAGCTGCTCGACGACCTGCTGAGCGAGGGAACGCTGGTGGCCGTGGCGGTGGACGAGGCCCACTGCATCAGTGCCTGGGGCCACGACTTCCGGCCCGATTACCGCCGCCTGGGGGAGCTGCGCAGGCTCTGTCCCGGCGTGCCCCTGGTGGCCCTGAGTGCCACCGCCGCTCCCCAGGTGCGGGCAGACATCATCCGGCTGCTGCAGCTACGTCGGCCCCTGATCCAGGTGCGTTCGGCCCGGCGCTGCAACCTCACCTACGCCATGCGGCGCAGGCCAGACGATCCCCTGCCGGATCTCCTGGAGGCGGTTGCTGGGGCCCGCGGCGCGGTGCTGATCTACGCCCGCACGCGCCGTTCCGTGGAGCACTGGACCCAGCGGTTGAATGGGGCGGGGGTGGAGGCGATCGCCTATCACGCCGGCATGGATCCGGAGAGCCGCCAGCTGGCCCTCAGCCACTTTCAGCACCAGCCCCGGCCGGTGCTGGTGGCCACGGTGGCCTTCGGCATGGGGGTGGACCGGGCCGATGTGGGCCTGGTACTGCACCTGGATCTCCCGGCCAGCCCGGAGGGCTACCTGCAGGAATCGGGGCGGGCCGGCCGCGATGGTCTGCCGGCCCACTGCCTGGTGCTGTTTGATCCTGCCGACCGGATCACCCTGGGCTGGGCGATCCGCTCCGCCGGTCGGCTGCCGGGGGCGTCCCCCTCGGCGGCCGATCAGCAGCGGCTGGAGCAGGCCCAGCGCCAAGTGCGCCGCATGGAGGCCGTGGCTGAGGGGGAGGGTTGCCGGGAACAGGCCCTGCTGCTGGCGGTGGGCGAGATCGTGCCCCCCTGCGGCCGCTGCGACCGCTGCCGCGCCCACAGCGGTGGCGCTCCGCCGCGGCGCGACTGGTCTGCGGCAGCCGTGGTGCTGATGGAGTTGTTGGGGGGGGAGCGGGGGCGAGACCTGCGCAGCCTCAGCGAGGAGCTGGCAGCAGCCGGTTCTGCCTCCGCGGATCACGACGAGGAACGCTGGGCCTGGCTGGCCCGGCGGCTGGTGCAGGAGGAACTGATCAAGGAGAGCGATGACGGCTCCCAGCGCCTCTACCTGCGCGATCCTGGCCGGCGTTTCCTGCACCGCCCCTGGCCGCTGCACTGGGCGGCCTGAGGAGCCTGCTCAGCTGCGGTTCGCCTGGCAGATGTCCTGCACCAGCTTGTGCTCGAAGTCCTTGCTGGGGTTCTCCCATGTGCGCCACTGGCCGGCCTGGCTGGTGACGTTGATCTTGCGGGCCGTGCAGTTCACCGCGAGGTAGAGGGGTTGGCCCTCGCCATTGAGACTGGGGGCCACGTAGCTGCCCCCCATCGGCTGGATCTTCGACCAGTCCACCTGCAGGGGGCCGTAGTTGCGCCATTCGCCGGCGGGCCTGGCGGCATTCGCGGGGGTTGGCCGGCCCGCGGCCGTGGAGCTGGCGACGGTGGTGGTCGTTGGGGCAACTGATGGGGCGCGGCTGGCGGCGCTCACCGGAGCTGATCGACTGATGGCGCTGCTGGTTGCCGCAGTTGCCGCTGCCCCGCTCGCCGCTGCAGTGGCAGCTCCCGAGAGCGGGGCGGCGGCGGTGGCCGTTGCCAGCGGGGATCGGGTCGCCGCCGTTGCGGCGCTGGTGGCGGCCGTCGTTGCGCCGCGAGCCGCTGTGAGGGCTGGCTGGGCTGCGGTGGTGGCTGTGGTGGTGGCTGCGGCGGTGACTGTGGAGGCGGTGACCGTGGCCGCGGTTGCGGTGGTTGCGGCTGTGGTGGCTGCTGGTGTGATTGCGGTTGTGGTGGTTGCAGGCGTGGGCGCAGTTCCGCTGGGCTGGGCCGTGCCGGATGCTGTCTGGGCCGCTGCTTGCTGCACCGGTGCTTGCTGGGCCGCTACGGGCTGGGCTGCAGAGGTGTTGGCTGCAGGCTTGGGCTTGGTGGCGGCTGGTGGGGTGCTACGAGCTGCTGGCGGCGTGCCGCGTAGTTTCAGGCGGGAGCCCACCGCGACCAGCTCCGGATCCTGCAGTTGGTTGAGGGCCACCAGCCGGCTCACGCTGGTGCCGTAGCGCTCGGCAATCAGCGAGAGATTTTCGCCCGACTGCACCACGTGCTCGCTGGCGTTGCGGTTCACGGCGGCAGCAGGGGAACTGCGCTGGGCCGTGACCGGCACCTGCAGGCGGGTGCCGCTCATCACCAGGTCCGGGTCGCCGATGCGGTTGATCTGGATCAGGCGTGCGGTGGTGGTGTTGAAGCGATCGGCGATCTCCGAGAGCGTTTCGCCACTCTTCACGGTGTAGGGCGCCGTGCCCTGGGAGCCACTGGAGGTGGATGCGCTCCTGGCCGTGGATCCACTCCCGGGGATGGTGAGGCGCTGGCCGATCTCCACATGGTCTGGCTTGGCGATGCCATTGGCCTGCATCAGCCGGCTGAGGCTCACGCCGTGGCGCTCGGCGATCTCGGAGAGGGTTTCGCCCGTGCGCACCGTGACCACCTGCTGGGCCTGCACACCGGAGACCGCCAACACGGTGAGCGGCGGCGTGATGGCCAGAACCAGGGCGGCGAGGGTGCGGCGCATGGGCTCCCGGGAACGTTTCGCGAACCATAAGGGGCAGCTCGCAGTGATACCAGGGGGGCGTTGAATCACCGCTGCTGATCTCAACCGAGCAGCCGCCGCACCAGGGGCAACTTGCCGGCGTAGGGGGGATAGCGCAAGGGAACATCCAGCCAGAACGGACGCCGCAGCACGCTGCGGCAGTGTGAAAAGGTGAGAAACCCCGCTTCCCCGTGGTAGCTGCCCATGCCGCTCTCCCCCACGCCGCCGAAGGGCAGCTGGCTGGAGCCGGCCTGCATCACCACGTCGTTGAAGCACACTCCCCCCGAGCTTGTTTGCTGCAGCACCTGGCGCTGGGCCTGGCGGTCGTTGCTGAACAGGTAGAGCGCCAGGGGCTTGGGCCGGCTGCGGATCTCCCGGCAGGCGGCGGCCAGATCCGGCACGGTTTGCATTGGCAGCAGGGGCCCGAAGATCTCCTCCTGCATCAGGGGATCGTTGCCGCTCTCCACCGCCACCAGGGTGGGCTCGATGCGGCGGCGTGCGGGATCACAGCGGCCGCCATGGAGGATCTGACCGCGCTGGCGGGCACCCTCCAGCAGGCCATGGAGCCGCTCGAACTGGGCCTGGTTCACGATCGCACCCAGGTCGGGGCTGTGGAGCGGATCGCTGCCGTAGAAGCGCTCCAGCTCGGCGGCGATTGCCGCCACCAGGGGGTCGCGCACCGCCGGCTGCACCAGCACGTGGTCGGGGGCGATGCAGGTCTGGCCGGCATTGAGGCTGCGTCCCCAGGCCAGCCGCCGAGCCGTCACGGCCAGATCGGCATCGGCCAGCACCACCGCCGGACTCTTGCCCCCCAGCTCCAGGGTGACGGGGGTGAGGTGGCGGGCCGCCGCTGCCATCACCAGCCGGCCCACCCGGCCGCCGCCGGTGAAGAAGATGTGGTCGAACTGCTCCTCCAGTAGCCGGGCCGCCACGCTGCCGTCGCCGCACACCACCTGCACCACGTCCGGGGGGAAGCTGCGGCCGATGGCAGCGGCGATCAGCTCTGCGGTGCGGGGGGCGTGTTCGGAGGGCTTGAGCACCACGGTGTTGCCGGCGGCCAGGGCGCTCACCAGCGGGTGCAGACAGAGCTGGAAGGGGTAGTTCCAGGGCCCGATGATCAGCGCGCAGCCCAGGGGTTCGGCCTGCTGGAAGGCCTGGCCTGGCCGCAGGGGCAGGTCGAGGGGCAGCCGCCGCGGCGCCATCCAGCGGCGCAGGCGGCGGCGGCTGAGGCGCAGCTCCTGGCGGATCGCCACCAGCTCAAAGCTGGCCTCCAGGGCCGGTTTGCCCAGATCGGCGGCCAGGGCCTCCAGCACGGCGTCGGCTTCCCGCTCCAGCAGCGCCTCCAGCCGCTCCAGCTGCCTCAGCCGCCAGGCCAGCGGGCGGGTGTACCCCTCGCTCACGGGGGCTCGCATCTGGGCCACTGAGAAGGCGAGGGGGGAGGACAGATCCACGGTTGCCGTCATCAGGGGCGTGCTGGGACGTCCACCCTGGCAAACCCCACCCGTCCTCTGGGATTGAGACAGGTGGGGCACTGGGTCTGGGTGGGGCCCGGAGCGGGCCTGGCTGTTCTGCGCATCTCGTGCCATGGCTGCTGTTCTCTCCTCCCCTGCCTCCCGGGTGTCTGCCGAGGAGCGGCTGGTGGGCTCCCTGATCGCCCTGCTGGAGGCCGGCACCACCCCCTGGCGGCGCGACTGGGATGGTGCCGGCGGCGGCCATCAGGTGAATCTGTTCTCGGGCCGCCGCTACCGCGGGGCCAATCCGGTGCTGTTGCAACTGGGCCAGTATCTGCGGGCCTCCAGCCTCCCCTACTGGTGCGGTTTCGCCGAGGCCAGGGCCCGCGGGATCTTCCCCCGCAAGGGCAGCAAGGCCGTGCATGTACTTCGGCCCCAGCTGCACCATGGCAAGGGCCAGGAGGCTGTTGGCCCAGGTGGCGACGAGGAGCTGGAGAGGGTCCCTGGTGGCGCTGGCAGCTGGGTGAGCTACAGGCCGCTGGCGGTGTTCAATGCCGCCGACCTGGAGGGGGAAGCTCTGGCCGGCCTGATCGCAGCACGGCAGGCGGCGGCCGGGCTGGCCTGCCGGCCCGAGCCGGAACGGCTGGCAGCGGCCGAGCAGGTGCTCAGCCGCTGGCCGGTGCCGGTGCGCGAAGGTGGCGTTCAGGCCTGCTACCTGCCGGCCGCCGACCTGATCCGGCTGCCGGCCCGTGGCTGCTTCCACTCCGCTGCGGCCCTCTACGCCACCTGGGCCCATGAGGCGATTCATTCCACCGGCCACGCCAGCCGCCTGGCCAGGGATCTCAGCGGTGGGATGGGGGCGGCCGGTGACGGGGGGCGGGCCTATGCCCGTGAGGAGCTGGTGGCAGAACTGGGGGCCGTACTGCTTGGGGATCGGCTGGAGATCGGCAGCGATGTGAACAACCACGCGGCCTACCTGGCGGGCTGGGTGGCGCTGCTGCAGGAGTCGCCCAGGGTGCTGTTGCGGGTGCTCGGCGACGCCCGCCGGGCCGCCGATCTCATCTGCCCGGAAGTAGAGGAGCACGCATCGGGCTCGCCGGGCGGGAAGGCCCAGCCACCGTCCGCTGCCCTGCAGGATCCAGTGCCCTGAAGGATCCAGCGCCCTGAAGGCGCGAGCCTGGAATCCGGCCGGAGGAATCAAGGTCGTGATCCGCCGGTGCCCGAGGGGATCAGGGCAGAAGCCCTTGACGAGACTTGAACTCGTGACCTCTCCCTTACCAAGGGAGTGCTCTACCGCTGAGCTACAAGGGCATGTGGAAGGTGGGCCGGGTTGGATTTGAACCAACGTAGGCAGAGCCAGCGGATTTACAGTCCGCCCCCATTAACCACTCGGGCACCGACCCGAACCACACCCCAAGAACTTACCAGCCGGCCTCTCCATGCAGCTGCTTGCCCTCCACGGCCCCAACCTCAATTTGCTCGGTACGCGGGAGCCGGGGCTCTACGGCAGCGCCACCCTGGAGCAGATCAATGCCACGCTGCAGGAGCGGGCGACGGCCCTGGGGGCTGCGATCGACTGCTTCCAGAGCAACCATGAAGGAGCCCTGGTGGACCGCATCCAGGCCGCCCGGGGCACCGTGCACGGCATCCTGATCAATGCCGGCGCCTACACCCACACCTCGATCGCCCTGCGCGATGCCCTGCTGGCGGTGGCCATCCCCTATGTGGAGCTGCACTTGAGCAACACCCATGCCCGCGAGCCCTTCCGTCACCACTCCTTCCTGGCGGATCGGGCTGTGGGGGTGATCTGTGGCTTCGGCCCGCTGAGTTACGGGCTGGCGCTCGAGGGACTGGTGGCCCACCTGGGCGCCGCCGCCGATGCACCCGCCTGAGGCTTGGCGATGTTGTCTGATTCCCCCGACCTGGAGCCCCTGCAGAGCCGCATCCGCTGGCTGGCCGCTCCCACCAGTGCCGACTGGCTGGAGCAGGCGATCGCCCGCCCCGACCTGGTGCTGATCGACCATGCCCACTGCGAGCGCAAGGCGGCGGGCGTGGCGCTGCAGCTGATGTTCCGCTATCCCGGCGACGCAGAGCTGGGCGCCTCTCTCAGCGCCCTGGCTCGGGAGGAACTGGAGCACTTCGAGCAGGTGCTGGCGCTGCTGCAACGCCGGGGCCTGCAGCTGCGCCCCCTGCCCGCCCCGGGCTATGGCAGCGAGCTCAGCAAGGCGGTGCGCCGCCAGGAGCCGGAGCGGATGCTCGATGCCTTTCTGGTGGCCGGGCTGATCGAGGCCCGCAGCCATGAGCGCATGGGCCTGCTGGCGGCCCACAGCCCAGACGGCGAGCTCCGCGATCTCTACGCCGACCTGCTGGCCAGCGAGGCTCGCCATTTCGGCCTCTATTGGCTGCTGGCGGAAGGCCGCTTCGGGCGGGACACCACGGCAGCACGGCTGGAGCAGCTGGCAACCGTGGAACGGGATGCCCTGCAGCAGGCAAAACCCGATGGGCGGCCCGATCCCGCCCAGGTGCGGATGCACTCGGCGGGGGTGGAGGTTCAGGCCGCCTGCATGGCCAGCTGATCCAGCAGGGGGTAGCCCTCGGCGATGGGATCCCCGGTGAACTGGGCCACCCAGCCCTCGCTGTTGTGGAAGAAGCGCAGGGCGCAGAAGCTGGGCTCGGGCCCCATGTCGAACCAGTGGCGGGTGCCGGCGGGCACGGCGATCCAGTCGTCGCGCTCGCAGAGCACCTGCAGCACCTCCTCGCCGAGGTGCAGGCAGAACAACCCCCGCCCCTCCACGAAGAAACGCACCTCGTCTTCGCTGTGGGTGTGCTCGGCCAGGAACTTCTGGCGCAGGGCGTGGCGATCGGGATGGTCAGGGGCCAGGCGGATGGCATCCACCGTGGGGTAACCGCCATCGGCCTGCACCTCGGCGATCTCGCTGCTGTAGGCCGCCAGGATCTGCTCCTGGCTGGCTCCGGCGGGCAGTTCGGCCCGGGCTGGCCAGCGCTGGAAGCGGATGCCGCGACTGGCCAGTTCCCGCTGGATGCGCTCGGCGTCGCTGGTGATCAGCTCGGCCGCCGGGGTGCTGGCATCGTGCCGGTACATGGCAAGCAGACTCATGGCGCTCGGGCCGAAGATCCCCAACTTAGGAACGGCGCCGGCAAGAGGGGCGGCGGGTCTCACCCTGGTGGGGGTGGGGCCAGGTGATCCCGAGCTGCTCACCGTGGCGGCGGTGCGGGCGATCCAGGCCGCCGATCGGGTGGCCTATCCGGTGGCCCGCGAGGGCGCCGAGGGCATGGCCGCGGCGATCGCCAACCGCTGGATTGCCCCCGAGCAGCAACGGCTGCCGCTGCTGTTCCCGATGGTGGCTGAGGCCGCCCCGCGCGTCGCCGCCTGGCATGCAGCCGCTGATGCCCTGGCGGCTGCCGTGGCCGCCGGTGAGCGGGTGGTGCTGCTGTGCGAGGGCGACGTGTCGCTGTTCGCCAGCAGCTCCTACGTTCAGCTGGCCCTGCGCTGGCGGCATCCGGGCTGCCCTCTGCGGCTGATCCCGGGGGTGCCGGCCGTGTGTGCGGCTGCCGCGGCCGCCGCCGCGGCCGGAGTGGCCTGGCCCCTGGCCCTGCAGAGCGAGGGCCTGCTGATCCGTCCCACGCCCGAGGGGCGCGCCGAGCTGCTGCAGCTGCTGGAGCGGGCCGCCGGCGACGGCACTGTGCTGGCCCTGCTCAAGCTGGGCCACCGCTGGAGCTGGGTGCGGCCGTTGCTGGCGGAGAGGGGCCTGCTGGAGGGGGCGCTGTTCGCCCAGCGGGTGGGCTGGCCCGACCAGCTGCTGGCGCCGGCCGCGGCGGTGCCGGCCGAGGAGCAGCCCTATTTCTCGCTGCTGCTGATCCGCCAGCGCTGGCCCGAGGTGTTGCCGTAATACTTGTTGCCGTGAGGACCTTGCTGCCCGCGCATCACAGCTGCTGCTGAGCCTTTTCCAGCAGGGCCAGGGCCTCGGCCGGCGTGGGCGCGCGCATCAGGGCATGGCGGAGCTGGGGGGCGCCGGCGAAGCCGGTGCAGGTCCAGCTGAGGTGCTTGCGGGCGATCAGCAGGCCGTGGTTGCCCTTGGCGGCCACCAGGGCCTGCAGCTGCCAGGCAGCGAGAGCCAGTTTCTCGGTGGGGCCGGGGGTGGGCGGAATCGGCCGGCCGCTGAGGACGGCGTCGATCTGGCCCACCAGCCAGGGGGCGCCCATGGTGCCGCGGCCCACCATCACCCCGACGGCGCCCGTGAGCTCCAGGCAGCGCAGGGCATCGGCGGGACTGTTGATGTCGCCGTTGGCGATCACCGGGATGGTGAGTGCCTGCTTCACCGCGGCGATGGCGGCCCAGTCGGCCTGACCCTTGAAGCCCTGCTCGCGGGTGCGGCCGTGCAGGGTGAGCAACTGGGCACCGGCGCTCTCCAGCTGGCGGCACCAGCTCACCGGATCGGCGTCGCTGCTGCACCAGCCCAGCCGCGTCTTCACCGTGACCGGGATCCGCACCGCCGCCGCCACGGTCTCCACAATCCGGGCCGCCAGCTCGGGGTCGCGGATCAGGCCGCTGCCGCCGCCCTTCCTGGCGATCTTCCTCACCGGGCAGCCCATGTTGATGTCGATCAGGAAGGCGCCGGCGGCTTCAGCGCGGCGGGCCGCCTCGGCCATGGCGGCTGGCCGGTGATCGAACAGCTGCACGCCGATGGGCCCCGCCTCTGCGGCCAGCTCCTCCACCTTCTGGCGCCCATGGCCCAGCTCCAGGCTGGTGGCGTTCACCATCTCGGTGAACAGCAGGGCATCGGGGGCCCAGCGGCGCACCATGCCGCGGAAGATGCGGTCGCTCACCCCCGCCAGCGGCGACTGCAGCACCCGGCAGCGCAGCCGCCGCGGGCTGCCGTTGCCGGCCAGCTCCAGCGCCCAAGGCGGGGACTCGGTGGGGGCGGGCAGGAGCGGCATGCCGGCGGCGAAGCAGGGTGGCGTCAGGAGGAGGGAAGAGCCGAACGTGGAGCGATGCAGGTGTGTTCGGCGGGGACGTTCGGGGGAGCGATCTTTAGGGTGCAGGCAGCCAATTCGCAGCGGGCCCGATGACCTTCAGCACCGTGTTTCACGAGCTGGCCGCCATCCTGATGCTGGCCGGGGTGATCGGCGTGGTGGCGCTGAAGCTGCGCCAGCCGCTGATCATCGGCTACATCGCGGCCGGCATCCTGGTGGGCCCTGCGGCGCTCAACTGGGTGTCCGGCGGGAGCGAGCTGAAGCTGCTCTCCAGCGTGGGCATTGCGGTGCTGCTGTTTGTGGTGGGCCTCAAGCTCGACGTGGGCCTGATCCGCTCGGTGGGGCCGGTGGCCCTGGCCACGGGGCTGGGCCAGATCGTGTTCACCTCGCTGTTCGGCTTTCTGATTGCCCTCGGGCTGGGGTATGCGGCGGTGCCGGCGCTCTACATCGCCGTGTGCCTCACCTTCTCCAGCACGATCATCATCGTGAAGTTGCTCTCCGATAAGCGGGAGATCGATTCCCTGCACGGCCTCATCGCCGTGGGCTTTCTGGTGGTGCAGGACATCGCTGTGATCCTCGCGATGATTCTGCTCACCTCCTTCAACCTGGAAGGGGGCGGAGGGATCGCCGGCCAGGCGATCCGGCTGCTGCTGGTGGGCAGCGCCTTCGTGCTGGGCACCGCGGCCACCATGCGCTGGGTGATGCCGCCGCTGCTGGGCCGCCTGGCGCAGAACCAGGAACTGCTGGTGCTGTTTGCCGTGGCCTGGGCGGTGGGACTGGCGGCCTTGGCCGACGTGGTGGGCTTCAGCAAGGAGGTGGGAGCGTTTCTGGGGGGCGTGTCGATTGCCTCCACCGCCTACCGCGAGGCGATCGCCTCCCGGCTCACGGGTCTGCGCGATTTCCTGCTGCTGTTCTTTTTCATCGACCTGGGCTCCGGCCTGAATGTGTCGGCCGCCGGCCTGCAGCTCGGCCCCGCCCTGGTGCTCTCCGTTTTCGTGCTGGTGGGCAACCCGCTGATCGTGGTGGCGATCATGGGGGCGATGGGCTACCGGCGCCGCACCGGACTGCTCGCGGGCCTCACCGTGGCCCAGATCTCGGAGTTCTCGCTGATCCTGGCGGCCCTGGGCCTGCAGCTGGGCCAGCTGGGAGAAGGGGAGGTGAGCCTGATCACACTGGTGGGGGTGATCACCATTGCCCTCTCCACCTACATGATCCTTGGATCGGAGCGGCTCTACCGCTGGCTGAAGGAACCGCTGCGCCTGTTCGAGCGGGCGACCCCCTTCAGTGAACTGGGCGGCAGCACCAGCGGGCCGGCCCGGGTGGATGTGATCCTGCTGGGCCTGGGCCGGTTCGGCAGCGCCATCCACCGCCAGCTGCAGCCCCACAACCTCTCGATTCTCGGCATCGACTTCGATCCCCAGGCCCTGCGGCTGGCGGCGGCCCAGGGCCTGCCCGTGCAGTATGCCGATTCGGAGGATCCGGAATTCACGGCCTCCCTGCCGCTCTCCTCGGCCACGGTGGTGGTGAGCACCCTGCCGTCGCTGGAGTCGAATGCGGCCATCCACCACGGCCTGCAGACGGCCGGCTTCCAGGGCCACTTCATCGCCACCGCCCACGATGAAGCCGAGGTGGCCAAGTTGGAATTCCTGGGGGCCCAGCGCACCCTGCTGCCGTTCCTCGATGCCGCCGAGCGGGCCGCCGAGCTGATCGTGGACGACCTGCTGGAGTTGCAGCTTCAACGGGCGGCCTGAAGGGTTTGCACCGCGACCACCTCGTCGTTTGGACCGGGGCCGATCAAGAGCGGACCGATGCGGGCCTCTGGATCACCCCTGTGCTGGGCTCGCTCCAGGACGCGGCCAAGGGTTTCCGCGCCGCTGGCCGCCGGCAGGGCCTCCTGGAGGGCGAAGAAGCGCTTGAGCTGGGCCCGGGTGGTGTACGCGGGGAACTGCAACCGGCAGGGGGAAGGCAGCGGCGGCAGGGCATCTGCCGGGGCGAACAGCCGGTCCACCAGCGGTTTCACCTGCCCGCGCAGGGCTACGAACACGTGGTCGCCAGTCTGCAGGGCCGTGGCCCCGCGGGGCATGATCACTTGTTCGTCACGCAGCACCAGGGTCACCACCAGGCCGTCGGGACGGGCCAGTTCCCGCAGCATCAGGCCGGCGATCGCGGCCCCCGGTGGCACGGTGTAGTCGACGATCTCGCCATCGAGGTGGCGAAGGGCGTTGATCTCCACCGAAAGCGGCGGGGTGGGATCGGCGGGCCGGCTCAGCCGCAGCCAGCGGGCCACCAGTGGCAGTGACCAGCCCTGGCTGATGGCCGAGATCAGCACCACGAAGAACACGGCGTTGAAGATCACCTGGCTGTTGGGCACGCCGGCCAGCAGCGGGAAGGTGGCCAGGGTGATCGGCACAGCCCCCTTCAGACCCACCCAGGAGAGCAGGGCCAGCTCCCGGGGCCGGAAGCCGAAGCCGGACGCGGCGATCAGCACGGCGATCGGCCGCGCCACCAGGATCAGCACCAGGGCGATCAGCAGCCCCTCGCCGGCCACGTCGCCGAGGCGGCTGGGAAAGCTGAGCAGCCCCAGCATCACGAACAGCACGATCTGGCTCAGCCAGGCGGCGGCGTCGTGGAACAGGAAAATGCCGCGGCGGAACACGATCGGACTGCTGCCCAGCACGATGCCGGCGATGTACACCGCCAGAAAGCCACTGCCCCCGAGCACGGCCGCCAGGCCGAAACTCACCAGGCCGAAGGCCATCACCAGCAGCGGGTAGAGCCCCGGGGCGTCGAGGTTGATCCGGTTCACGGCCAAGGAGGCCAGCCGGCCGGTGCCGAGGCCCACCAGGGTGCCGACCCCGAACTGGCCCACGAACAGCAGCGGCAGCTCCCAGGCGCCACCCGCCTCGCCGCCCGCCTGGCCCTGGATCAGGCCGATCAACCCAACGGTGAGGAAGATCGCCATCGGGTCGTTGGAGCCGCTCTCCACTTCGAGGGTGGCGCTGAGGCGCTCCGGCAGCTGGATGCCGCCGGTGCGCAGCACGGCAAACACAGCAGCCGCGTCGGTGGAGCCCACGATGCTGCCCAGCAGCAGCCCCTGCAGCAGGGGCTGCCCCAGCACCCAGCTGGCCGCCAGGCCGGTGAGCAGGGAGGTGAGCAGCACCCCCAGGGTGGCCAGGGACAGGGCCGGCCGCCAGCACATCCGCACCGCGTCGAGGGAGGTGCGCAGGCCGCCGTCGAACAGGATCAGGGCCAGGGCCACACTGGCGGCGCTGTTGGCCAGGGCGTAGTTCTCGAAGGGGATGCGGCCGATGCCCTCGGAGCCCGCCAGCATGCCCACGGCCAGGAACAGCACCAGCACGGGGATGCCCAGCCGGGCCGAGAACTTGCTGGAGGTGATGCCGATCAGCAGCAGCACGCCGGCCAGCAGCATGGCCATCTGCAGCGACGGCATCCGGCTCTCCCCTCCTCACCTGGCCCTGAGGATGCCGCATGGGTCGCTGGTCTGCCGTTGCGGGCCAACATGGCGCGGTGTTTGTCGTGCTCCAGGCCGATGGCTCCCGCGCAGGCCGCCGCCACCCCGGTTCCCTACCCCCTCAGCCGGCCGCTGCTGGAGGCGGTGCTGGCTGATCGCCTCAGTGATCGCTTCGTGTGTGAACTGATCTGGCCGCGCCTGGGCTATGGGCCCGATGGCGCCGGCAGCTGGAGCGCGGGCCCGGCCACCGGTGCTGCCTGGCGGGAGTCGTTCCCGATCGAGCCCCAGTTCATCGCCGAGCGGCCGCCCGCCGTGGCCCTCACCCGCTCCATTGCCAAGGAGCACAAGCAGCTGCTCAAGCAGCAGCTGGACTTTGCCGGCTACCGGATCGGCGAGCTCTACCCGCGCCGCACCCGCCGCGCCACCGCCGTGAACTGGCTGCTGGCCCACCTGGCGCAGCGGGGCGAGTCCCTGCCCGCGTTGGGGCCGCTGCCGCCGCTGCTGCCGCAGCCGACCGATCCGGTGGCCGGACACCCGGGCGATCTGCCGGTGCAGTAGCCGCAGATCCGGGCCCCTGCATCACCCACCACTCCGTTCACCCACCGCTTCACTCCTTCAACCCCCTGATGCCCACTCTCTGCTGCAACGGCATTGACCTTCACGTGGTGCGGGCCGGCCAGGGGCCACGGTTGCTCTATTGCAATGGCTCCGGGGCCACTCTGGCCGCCGTGCCCTGGCTGCTGAATCGCCTGGCTGAACGGTTCGACGTGGTGGCCTTCGACTACCGGGGGATGGGGGCCAGTGCCCCGATCAGCGAGCCCTATGCGATGGCCGACGCGGCCGCCGATGTGGCCGGGCTGCTCGATGCCCTCGGCTGGGAGCACACGGTGATGCTGGGCTGGAGCTTCGGCGGCATGGTGGCCCAGGAGTTTGCGGTGTCCTTCCCGGAGCGGTTGGAGCGGCTGGCCCTGCTCTCCACCTCACCGGGTGGCGCCTTCCCCTCATTTCGGCTAGACACCCTGGCGGATCTGCCGCAGCAGCAGCGGGCGGCCCGCAGCCTGCAGTTGCTGGATCAGCGCTGGACGCCCGAGTGGTTGGCGGCGCATCCCGCCGATGCGGCTCTGGCCAAGCGCATTGGCGGTGGGGAATCGGCTGGCCTGAGTGAATCCCAGCAGCGCGGCTGGTGCTTCCAGCTGCAGGCCCGCAAGGATCACGATGTGCTCGAGCGCCTAGGCAAGATCACTTGCCCCACCTTTGTTGCGAACGGTCGCTGCGATGGGATCGCCCCGGTGGCCAACGGTGAGGCGATCGTGGCCCGCGTGCCCCGGGCCTCTCTGCACAGCTATGCAGGCGGCCATGCCTTTTTTGAGCAGGACGCGAGCGCCTGGCCCGATGTGATTGCATCCTTGGGTGGGTAGGGCGCCGCTTTGCCCGTCGATCCCACAACGCCCAGCTGCATGACGACCCGGTCTCACCAGCGTTTTGCTGCCAGTTCCCTCGGCCTGGCGCTATCCGGCCTTCTGAGTAGTGGGGTGATACTGCCGGCATCGGCCCAGGTGGACAGAGCCCAACTGGGCAGCAAGCCGGTGAAGGTGGCCGCTGTCGATTTCATCCCCGCCTGGGGCGACCTTGACGGCAACATTCGCCGCCTCGTGCAGGCGGCCGAACGAGTTGCGGCCGATGGGGTGCAGTACGCCGTGTTTCCGGAAACGGCGATTAGCGGCTACGACTTCACCGATCCAGCCCAGTTGGCTCCTTTCGTGGACACCATTCCGGGTCGGGCCACCGACGCCCTGCTGCCGGTGCTCAAACGCACCGGGATGCACATGAGCGTCGGCATTGCTGAGAAAGATGCCAAGACGGGGATCTTTTACAACACAGCGGTGTTGCTGGGGCCTGAAGGGATCATCGGCAAATATCGCAAAAACGGCCTCAATGGCCAGGACGTGCAGCTGTTCGGCCCGGGCGACACCGATGTCGGCGTGTTTGACACCCCGATTGGCCGCATTGCCCTGATCATTTGCTACGACGACACCTACTGGCAGTACGACCGGTTGGCCGCCCTGCGCGGTGCCCAGATCATCGGTTGGCATTCAGTGTCGGATCGGGTGATGCCCGGCACACCCCCGGCTCAGGCGAAGGGCAATCACTCCACCGTGGCCAGCGTGCAGCACATGAGCGCCCTCAACGGTTTGTGGGTGATCGGCGCCACCCGCAGCGGCATCGAGCGCAATCCGATCAACGGCAGCCAGCTCTATTACAACGGTGGCTCCAGCATCTGGTCGCCCCAGGGCCGCAAGCTGGTGCAGGCGCCGGTGGTGCCTCCCGAGGTGCTGCCGCCTGGGTTGAACGGCATCTTTTCCACCACGATCATTCCGGCGGAAGCCGATGCGGTGCGCGAGCAACGCTTGGCCGCCCGCCGGCCTTCGCTCTACAACCCGCTGCTGGCCCTGCGCCGGGCTCCCGTCGACTCCACCGCCACCGCGACACCGCGACCGGTGCAGTTGGCCGCCGCCCAGTGGACGGGTGACGCCTCGCGCCTCAGCAGCAGCCAACCCCAGGCCCAGGAGTTGCTGGTGCTCCCCGAGCTTTCTGGCTTGCCCCGCGGCCTGAATGCTGCCGAGCTCAGCCGCCGAGCGGAGCGGCGCGGCGGCGCCTTTGAGCAGCTGTTGGCCCGGCGCGCCAAGGCCGGCAGCGGCTACCTGGTGGGGAGCTATCCCGAGCGCGATGGCTCCAAGGTGTTTCACACCGTGGCCTTGGCCGGTCCGGCCGGCACCGTGCTCGGCCGCTATCGCGCCACCCACCTCAGCGCCGCTGAGCAGACCTGGGCCATCCCTGGCGATGCGCCACTGGTGGTGGCCACGCCGCTGGGGCGCATCGGCCTGGCCACAGCCGCCGACCTCGCCGTAACTGAGGTCACGGGGCTCTATCAAACCCTTCGCACCGATGTGCTGGCGGTGCCCTCCGGTGATCCTGCGGCGTTGAAGGTAGAGATCGATCCCAAGCTTTATGCGGTGAGCGATCCCCCCACCGGCCGCGCCGAACTCCATCCCTACCTGGCCGCCAAGCTCGGTCAGTTCTGGTTGGTGAGTGGTGGGCGGCGAATCGGAAACGCCACGGCCTCAGGCATCTTCGGCCCCGAACCCGTGGTGCATACGCCCACCCTCACGGCGGCTGCCGGGGCAGAGGCAGTGCGCTACCGCACGGTGGTGCCGGCGGCGGGCACCTGGATCAACCAGCAGCAGCTGATCGACGGCCAACGCAACGACCTGTTCAAGCCCCTGGTGCTCGATCCCACCAACGCCTGCTTCCAGAGCTGGAAGCGGGCGGGCCATGGCCCGGTGAACTGCCCGTGACCCCGGTTCGGGTGCCGGCAGCGGCTGCCCTGGCTGCTCTGGCTAGCTGGTTGCTGCTGGGACTGCTGTTTGGGCTGCTGATGGGGCCCTATCAGGCCATCTCCGAACTCGGTTTCCGCTTGCAGCGGGAGCTCTGGCTGGCGGCTCAGCCCCAGCCCTTGCTCGGCTGCGGGGTGGTGTTTGCGGCCACGAGCCTGCTGGTGCTGCTGGCCTGGGGGCCGCTGGCCGCGGGCCGCGGTGGCGGCACGACCGCCCTGCTCGCCCTCGATCGCGCACCCCAGGCTGTGCGCAGCGCCCGGGAGGCGCTCTGGCTGCAGCAGCTCAGCCTCGCCACCCAGCTGCGGCGGCTGCCCCTGATGCTGCTCACCCACCTGGGTGGCCTGGCGGTGGGGGTGGAGTCGCCCTCGGTGGCGCTGGGAGCGAGCGTGCTGCTGGCCATCCGCCGGCGCTGGCCCGGTTTTCAGCTGCTGGCCTCCCTCTCCCCCCAGCTGGTGGCAGTGATCGGCGGCGCGGCCGGGTTGGGGGCGGCCTTTCGCTCGCCCCTGCTGGCGGTGGCCTACGGCCTGGAAGAGCTGGGCCAGCGCAGCGGCCTGCCGCTGGTGCTGCCGGCCCTGCTGCTGGCGGGCAGTGGCACGCTGGTGGCCACCACCATGGGCCAACCGGCCCGTCTGCCGGGCCTTGAACTCGGAGCCCTGGCACCGGAGCTGTGGGGCTGGGTGGTGCTGCTCACCCTCGTGGGAGCTGCTGGCGGAAGCCTGTTTGTGCGCCTGCTGCTGCCGGCGGCGGCCTGGCTGAAACGCCTGCTGGCCAAGCGACTGCTCGTGGGCGCCCTGCTGCTGGCCGCCAGCCTCACGCTGCTGGCGTTCGTGAGTGGCGGCCTCAGTCTCAACGACGGCTCCCTGTCCCTGGCGGCGGCCCTGAGCGGTGAATCGGTGGGCTCGCCGCTGCTCTGGCTGTGGCGCCTGCTGGCCAGCGTGCTCAGCATCGCCCTGGGGGCCCCCGGTGGCCTGATGCACGACAGCATGAGCCTGGGCGCCCTGCTGATCAGGCCGCTGCAGGGCCTGCCTGGTCTCACCAGCAACGACCTGGCCCAGCTGGCGGCGGTGGCGGCTACGGCCCTGTTCGCCGCCGCCCATGGCGCGCCGCTGTTTTGCGCCGCCTTTGTGTTCACGCTTCAGGGGGATCCGGCCCTGTTGCCGCTGCTGCTGTTGGTGGCCGCGATTGCGGCGGCCCTGGGCGAGCGCTGGCGCGGCGAGGGCTGGAATGACCACCAGGTGCGGGTGTTGCTGGAGGCGAAGCCCAGCGCCGCTCAGAACCCGAGCGCCACCCCATCGAGCCGGTGATCCACGCCGGCCTCGAGGCTGGTGCACTGGCCTGTGGCATCGCGGTGGATGCGCAGCATCTGGGCTGCCCCCTTGAAGCTCGCGAAGCCGTAGGAATCACCAAGTTGATGGCCGCGGGCCACGAGCTCGTGGCCCACGTCTGGATTGAACTGCGGATCGATGTGCACGGCCCCGCTCTGCATGATCAGCTTGAAGCGGGGGGCATCCACGGCCTGCTGGGGATTCATGCCCAGGTCGAGGGCGTTCACCAGGATCTGGGTGAGCCCCTGGGGGTGGGCGTTGCCGCCGATCACGCCCATCACGAATTCCGGCAGCCCATCGCGCAGCACCATCGCCGGCAGGATCGAATGGCGCGGGCGGTGGCCGGGCGCCAGGGCGTTGGGATGCCCCGGCTGGCTGGAAAACTGGGCCGCCCGGTTGTTGAGCAGCACGCCCGTGTCGCCCGCCACCAGCCCGGAGCCGAACAGTCCGCTGATGCTGGTCATCAGCGATACGGCGTTGCCCTCGCCGTCCACGGCGCAGACGTAGCTGGTGTCGCCTGAATTGCCGCCCTGGGGCCGGGTGGCGGGCCTGGCCTGGGCACTGATGCGGCTGCGGGCGGCGGCCAGACCGTCCGGGCTGAGCTCTTGCCGCAGCTGCTCCAGCATCGCGGGAGTGGGCTCGCCCACCACGTCGATCGCCAGCTCAAAGCCCAGGCGGATCGCCTCGATCTGATGGTGCAGCCGCTCCGCCTCATCCATCGCGGCCAGGGGCAGGCCGTCGAGAATGCCAAGGGCATGGAGCGCCACCACCCCCTGGCAATTGGGCGGCATCCCCAGCACCTCCCGGCCGCGGAAGCCCACGCTGAGGGGCTCCACCCACTCGGCAGCGTGCTGCTGGGCGGCCACGTCCGCCATGGTGGCGGGCACACCGCCTGCGCTGATCGTGCTGGCGATCGCCTCGGCCACGGGCCCTTCGTAGAGGCCCTGGCGGCCCTCCCGGGCCACACGCTCCAGCGTGTCGGCCAGTTGCGGCAGGCGGATCAGCTGGCCCGGCTGCGGGGGGGCGCCATCGGTCAGAAACACCTCCCGCAGCTGGGCCGATGCGCTCTGCCCCATCAACGCGGCGCCCACGCCCCAGAACCCCGCGATCGACTCGCCCACTGGATAGCCCTCGCGCGCGTAGGCGATCACCGGCTCCCATAGCTGCTGCAGCGACCGCGTGCCGAAGCGCTCCAGCAGGGCGCACCAGCCATCCACGGCGCCGGGAATGGTGACCGAGGCCGCGCCATGGTCCGGCATCAGCGGGACTGGCCCGATCCGCTCGAGGCTGGCGCCGCTCGGGGCTCGGCCGCTGCCATTGAGGCCAAACACCCGCTGCTCGTTCGCCGACCACACCAGCACCATGGTGTCGCCGCCTAGGCCGCTCATCATCGGTTCGGCCAGCGCCAGCATCCCGGCCATGGCCACGGCGGCATCGGCAGCGTTGCCACCCTGCTCCAGCACCCGCAGGCCAACGCGGGTGACCAGGGGCGAGCTGGAGCTGGCTATGGCACGCCCTGCAAACACCGGGGAGCGGCGATCCAGAAAGGCAGGGTTGGCCATGGCGGCGTGCGGCTGGCGCGGTCATGCCGCAGTCTGGTGCGGCTGGGCCTTCAGCCAAAGTGGCTCAACGATGTCGTAAGAGTGGTGAAGGGCTACCCGCACCGCTGCTGCATCCTGCGGACATCCTCAGCAGTGCCACAGCTCGTCCAGGCACGAACGCTGGCATGGGTGGGCCATCGAAGGGTTGACCCGTCGGTTCTATCCCAGACCGTGATGCGTGGTGGGGTGCATCGGTAGGGTCATAACAGGCAGGTTCGGGTACAAGACGATTTGGCGCTTCCCACAGTGGCGATCATCGGCCGCCCCAACGTGGGCAAATCCACCTTGGTGAATCGGCTCTGCCGCAGCCGCGAGGCAATCGTGCACGACCAGCCGGGCGTCACCCGCGACCGTACGTATCAGGAGGGCTTCTGGGGGGATCGCACCTTCAAGGTGGTCGACACCGGCGGCCTGGTGTTCGACGACGACAGTGAATTCCTGCCCGAGATCCGCGAGCAGGCCAACCTGGCCCTGGCCGAGGCCACGGTGGCCCTGGTGATCGTCGACGGTCAGCAGGGCTGTACGGCGGCTGATGAGGCGATCGCCACCTGGCTGCGCGGCCACAACGTGCCGGTGCTGCTGGCAGTGAACAAGTGCGAGTCGCCTGAGGCCGGCCTTGCGATGGCTGCGGAATTCTGGGGGCTGGGCCTGGGCGAGCCCCATCCGATCTCGGCGATCCACGGCGCCGGCACCGGCGACCTGCTCGATCAGGTGATCGGCTTCCTGCCCCCCACCGATGAGCAGGGCGGCGAGGAGCCGATCCAGATGGCGATCATCGGCCGGCCCAATGTGGGCAAATCCAGCCTGCTCAACGCCATCTGCGGGGAGCAGCGGGCGATCGTGAGCCCGATCCGCGGCACCACCCGCGACACGATCGACACCACGGTGGAGCGCGAGAACCACACCTGGAAGATCCTCGACACCGCCGGCATCCGCCGCAAGCGCTCGGTGAACTATGGGCCCGAGTTCTTCGGCATCAACCGCAGCTTCAAGGCGATCGAGCGCAGCGATGTGTGCGTGCTGGTGATCGATGCCCTCGATGGCGTCACCGAGCAGGACCAGCGCCTGGCCGGCCGCATCGAGGAAGACGGCCGCGCCTGCGTGGTGGTGGTGAACAAGTGGGATGCGATCGAGAAGGACAGCCACACCATGCCGGCGATGGAAAAGGAACTCCGCGCCAAGCTGTATTTCCTCGACTGGGCGCCGATGCTGTTCACCTCCGCCCTCACCGGCCAGCGGGTGCAGAGCGTGTTCGCCCTGGCGCTGCTGGCGGTGGAGCAGCACCGCCGCCGGGTGAGCACCTCGGTGGTGAATGAGGTGCTCACTGAGGCGCTCAGCTGGCGCTCGCCCCCCACCAGCCGCGGCGGCCGCCAGGGCCGGCTCTACTACGGCACCCAGGTGGCCACGCGGCCCCCCAGCTTCACCCTGTTCGTGAACGACCCCAAGCTCTTTGGCGACACCTACCGCCGCTACGTGGAGCGCCAGATCCGCGAGGGCCTGGGCTTTGAGGGCACGCCGATCAAGCTGTTCTGGCGCGGCAAGCAGCAGCGCGACGCGGAGAAGGAGCTGGCACGCGTCAAGCGTTGAGTGGACTTCCTGCGCCAGCTACCGATCGGCCAGTTCGTGGCCGAGGAGTCCGCTGCCCCTGACGGGGTGGGCAGTGGTGGCAGCTGGCTGCGGCGCCTGGACCCGCGCCTGAAGCTGGCCTGGACCGTGGCCTTCCTGGTGACGCCGATCCTGGCCGGGCCGGTGTGGCGGCTGGCGCTGGTGGGGCTGCTGCTGCTGATCACAGCACTCAGCGGCCTGCCCTGGCGGCTTTGGCGCCGCAGCCTGCCGCTGTTGTTGGGGCTGGCTCTGCTGGTGGGCGGCCTGGCGGCCTTCCTGCCCGCCGGTGGCCCTCCCCCCGCCCAGCTGCAGCGCCCGCCAGCGGAGGTGCGCCTCCAGCCAGGCTCGCCGCTTGACCCGGCGCCCGAGCGGGCGGGCCGGAGCTGGGAGCTGCTGCGCTGGGGGCCCGTGCAACTGGGCCCCGTTCCCCTGGGCCCGCTGGTGGTGAACCGCCGCTCCGCCACCCTGGGGCTCAACGGCGCCACCCTGCTGTTCACCCTGGTGCACAGCGCCAACCTGCTGCTGCTCACCACCCCGCCCGAGGAGCTGGTGTGGGCGCTGGCCTGGTTCCTGGCCCCCCTGCGGCTGCTGGGTTGGCCGGTGGAACGGCTGGGTTTCACCCTGCTGCTCTCCCTGCGTTTCCTTCCCCTGGTGCAGGAGGAACTGCAGAATCTGCTCCGCTCCGTGGCCACCCGGGCGGTGAACCTGCGCCGCCTCGGCTGGCGCCTCTCCCTGGGGCTGGTGCTGGGGGTGGGGGAGCGGCTGCTGGCCAACCTGCTGCTGCGGGCGGAGCAGGGGGCCGAAGCCCTGCAGGCCCGCGGCGGGCACTGGCTTGCGCCTCACCAGTTGCACGTGCGTCCTGGACCTCGGCGGGCCGGGCGCCTGCTGCTCAACTTGGCCTGCGGCCTGGCCCTGGCCGCTTTTCTGGGCCTGCGCTGGAGCGCTCTTGGCACGCTGTGACCTTAAATACGGTCAGCGAAACTGGCTGAGTGGCCGCTGAGTGACGAAGGAGCGCTATCTCAACCACCCCACATTCGGCATGCTGTACCGGGTGGCTCCGGTGGCTGAGGGCCGCGATCTCTACGCCACCCTCTATGCCCAGCGCATCTTTTTCGTGGTGAGCCTCCAGCCACGGGGAGCGAGTTTCGAGGTGGTGCCCCTGATGGATGCCCGTCACTTTGCCGAGCAGAATCTGGCCAGGGCCCGCCGCGAGGCCCCGGACGTTCACGCCCACTGGCGCCAGCTGTTTGACCAGACCTTCATCTGAGTCCGCATTCACCGGAGCCGCGGGCGCATCACATCCGGACCTGCAGCAGCGATTGCAGAGCCTGAGGGCCGCCCTGCCCGCTGGTTGCCGTCTGCTGGCTGTGAGCAAGGGGCAGCCGGTGGATCAGATCCGGGCCGCCGCGGCCGCCGGCCAGGTGAGTTTCGGTGAGAGTCGCCTGCAGGAGGCCATTGCCAAACAGGCCCAGCTGGCCGACGTTGAGCCCCTTGACTGGCACTTCATCGGCCGGCTGCAGGCCAACAAGGTGCGTCCGGTGCTGCGCCATTTCGCCACCGTGCACTCCCTCGACAGCCTCGAGCTGGCCCGGCGGATGGCGCGCATCGCCGCCGAGGAGAACCTCAGCCCCGCGGTGTTCTGCCAGGTGAAGCTGCGCCCCGACCCGGCCAAGACCGGCTTCGAGCCGGAGGCGCTGCGGGCCTGCTGGCCGGAGCTCAGGGCTCTCGCCCCGCTGCGCATTGAGGGCCTGATGACGATCGCCCCCCAGGGGCTGGAGCGGGCCGAGCGCCAGGCCCTGTTCGCCGACTGCGCCGCCCTGGCCAGGGATCTGGGGCTGCGGGAACTCTCGATGGGCATGAGCGGCGACTGGCCGGAGGCTGCGGCCGCCGGCAGCACCTGGGTGCGGATCGGCAGCGGCCTGTTCGGTGCCCGGCCGCCCAATTGATCGCGCCGAGTGCTTGCGATCACTGGCATGGGACGCTATTCAGGTAAACAGCATCCCCAGAGGCCCACCCCGTGTCGTTGTTCTCCCGCCTGCGTGCCGTTGTTTCCGGAGATGACTACCTCGACGGCGCCTACGACGACGAACTCGACTACGACAACGGGGAGCTGGACCAGCCCGCCAGTACTGCCCCCACCAGCCGCAGCAGCGCCCTGGCCCTGACCAGCGATTTCAGCAGCGACGACCCCTTCGCCGGCACCAATGTGATCGGCATGCCGGGGATCTCCACCTCCGCCGCTGAGGTCACGTTGATGGAGCCGCGCAGTTTCGATGAGATGCCCCGGGCGATCCAGGCCCTGCGCGAGCGCAAGACCGTGATCCTCAACCTCACGATGATGGAGCCAGACCAGGCCCAGCGTGCCGTTGATTTCGTGGCTGGCGGCACCTTCGCCATCGACGGCCACCAGGAGCGGGTGGGGGAGAGCATCTTCCTGTTCGCCCCCAGCTGCGTCACCGTCACCACCGCCGGTGGTGAGGAATCGGCTTCCCCCACGGTGGTGAGCCGCGAAAGCGACCTCGACCAGCCCGCGGCCCCCAGCCCGGCCTGGTCGCGCCAGGACGGCGCCCTCTGATCGCCCCCTCCTTGAGCTCCCCGGGCCCGCAGCCTGAGCTGGGTGTGGTGGGCCTTGGCCGGATGGCCCAGGCCCTGCTGCTTCCTCTGTTGGAGAGCGGCCAGGTGAGCCGCGAGCACGTGCGGGCCGCCGTGGCCAGCGCCGCCTCCGCTAAGCGCCTGGCCGCTGCCCATTCCCTGGCGGTGGGCACGGATGCGGCGCCGGCCTGGCGGGCGCCGGTGGTGTTGCTGGCGGTGAAACCGCAGCAACTCGATGCGGTGGCGGCGGCTGTGCCCGAGGGCTGTTCAGGCCTGCTGATCTCAGTGCTGGCCGGCGTCACCCTGGAGCGACTGCAGCGGCTGTTGCCGGCCTGGCGCTGCGTGCGGGCGGTGCCGAACACCCCCGCTCTGGTGCGCCAGGGCCTCACGGGCCTGGCCTATGCCGACAGCGTGACCCCCGCGGAGCGGGACTGGGTGCAGGGGCTGTTTCGGCAGGTGGGCGAGGTGGTGGATCTGCCCGAACCCCAGCTCGACGCCTTCCTGGCCCTCACCTCCTCCGGCCCGGCTTTCCTGGCCGTGGTGGCAGAAGCGATGGCCGATGGCGCCGTGGCGGCGGGCCTGCCCCGGGCCCTGGCCCACCGCTTTGCCCACCGCACCTTGGCAGGAACGGCGGCCTTGCTTCAGGAGCAGGAGCTCCACCCCGCAGCTCTCAAGGACATGGTGAGCAGCCCCGGCGGCACCACCATCGCCGGACTGCGCGCGCTGGAGCGCGCCGGGCTGCGCTCGGCCCTGATCGAGGCGGTGGTGGCGGCGGCGGAACGCAGCCGCGAGTTGGCCTGAGCCGGGCTCAGGTGGTGCGTTTCTGGCCCAGCTTGGGCTCCGTGCCCGCCAGCAGCCGGGCCAGGTTGCTGCGGTGCCGCCAGATCACCAGGGCGCTGGTGAGCAGGGCCAGGGCCAGGTAGGGCCAGCGCAGCCCCAGGCCTTGGCTGCCGAACCAGCCCAGCATCAGCAGCGGCAGGGCCACGGCCGCCACCACGCTCGACAGCGACACGATGCGGCTGAAGGTGAGCACGGTGAGGAAGATGCCGAAGCAGGCCAGGCCCACCGGCCAGGTGAGGCCGAGCAGCATGCCCAGGGCCGTGGCCACGGCCTTGCCGCCGCGCCAACCGAGCCACACCGGCCAGATATGGCCGGCCAGGGCGGCCAGGCCGGCAGCCACCACCCAGCTGTCGGTATTCCAGCTGGCAGCGCCGGTGCCATCCAGGGGAACGCCCAGGGGTTCCAGGGCCGCCTTGGCCAGCAGCACCGCTGCGGTGCCCTTGAGCACGTCCACCAGGAACACCACCAGGGCCGGCCCCTTGCCCAGCACCCGCAGCACATTGGTGGCGCCGGTGGAGCCGGAGCCCTCCTGGCGGATGTCGATGCCCCCCAGCCAGCGGCCGGCCAGGTAGCCGGCCGGAATCGAGCCGAGCAGATAGCCGAGTAGCAGCAGGGCGAGGGGCAGGAGCATGGGGAGAGGCGCGGAGCGGTCGGAGCGGGGGAAGCCTGTTGGGAAGGCGAGGAGGCTGAGGGGGGAACTGGCTCTGGGGCTGCCGCGGCCGTTCAGTACAACTCCTCCTCGCCCATCAGCTCGCCCGGGATGGGGGCGAAGGCCAGCCAGAGGGGGAACTGCAGGATCGCCACGTCCACCACCTGCTCGGCGGCGTCGATCACGATGAAGGGCAGCTCACCCCGTTCCTCCAGCCGGTCGGCTCGCTCCACCAGGGCGTCCGCCCGCTCGAACAGCACGATGCCGCTGCTGGGGCCGAAATCCTCGCGGCCCAGGCCGAGGCAGTCCTGCAGGCTGCGCCGCCATTCCCCCAGCCGTTCCGGCTGTCCTGCCAGCACCAGGGTCTGCACCTGCTCGCCGTAGAGCTCGCCGAGGATGGCGATGGCGGCCGCGGCCACCAGGCCGTTGCGGTTGCGGCTGCCGCTGCTGGGCTGGGCACCGCGGCCGCCCTGCTCGAGAAACCAGTTCTCCAGGCTGGTGGCGGCGCTGGCCTCCAGGCTGCGGCGCAGCTTCCAGGGGTCGGCGTAGAAATCGGGCTGGCCCTGGAAGCTCTGCAGCCGCTCGCGAATCAGTTCGGCATCGGCGGCGAACAGGTTTGCGGCGGGCAGGGCGGCGGCCCCGGCCTCAGCCGCCGGGGTGGGGCCGGCTGCGGCGGCATCCAGGGGCGAGGGCTGCACCAGCAGGGGCTGGGGCACGAGGTCGATCTGTTCCGCTGCCACCGCCAGGTCCTGCAAGGCCCCCACCAGGTAGTCCTGAAATCCCTTCAGCCGGCGCGCCACGCTGTCGGCCTGGCCGGCGAAGCTGCCGGCGATCTCGGCGCGGATGGCCTCGCGCCGGGTTTCCAGCTCGCCGATCTCGCGCTCGAGCGCCGCGCGGCGTTCGCTGAGCTCTCTCAGGGCCAGCTCCTGCCAGGCGCCAGCGTCGGCCGCTGGGGGTTGGGCCGGCTGGGCCTCCGGGCCTGCGGGGGCCGCCATGGGTTCAGGGGTTGGGGTGTCGGTCATTCCTGGGGGGCTGCGTCACGGGCCAGGTGGGGGAGGCGCTGGCGGAGCTGGCTCTGCAGTGTGACTGGATCAAACAACACTGGCAGCAGGTGAATGCTGCGCTCCTCCCGGAAATAGAAGAGCGCCGGCAGCCCAGGCCAGAACAGGCGCCAGCTCATCCAGTCGCTGTAGGGGAAGCGCCGCAGCAGCTGGTCCTGGCGGCGCACCAGCAGGGCATCGGCGCCGAACTCCAGGCGCAGCACGGCGGTCTGCAGCAGCAGGAATAGGCCAAAGGCGCTCACCGCCAGGGCCAGCAGCGGGGCGCCGCTCCACAGGGGCTGGAGCGCCAGGCAGCCCACCCCCAGGATCACCACCGCCAGGGCCACGCCGTAGTGGGGACTGAGGGTGCACGACCCGGAAGCGGCCTCCTGCAGGGCAGGGCTGGCTGGGGTGCTGGTCGGGGTAGGGGCTGGATCCGGGGCTGGGACTTGGTCAGGGGCGGTTGTCATCGAACAACGGATAGCGGGCGGAACGGGTGATCTCAGCCGAACAGGATTTTGGTGAGCAGGGCGTCCATCAGGGCCACTGTGACCAGGATCATCACCACGGCGCCGGTGGTGCTGGTGCCCACCTCCTTGGGACCGCCGCGGGTGGTGAGCCCCCAGCCGCAGGCGATCACGGCAATCTGCAGGCCGAACACCAGGGCCTTCACCAGCATCGCCGGCAGGTCGCTGGGCTCCATCCAGATGCGCACCGAGGTCCAGAACACACTCGGCGGGATGCTGTAGAGGAAGGTGCTGCTCACCTGGCCCGACCAGATCCCCACCCAGAAGAACAGCAGGCACTGCACCGGAGCCATGATCACCATCGCCAGCACCCGGGGCACCACCAGGTACTCCACGGGGTCGGTGCGCAGCATGGTGATCGCGTCGATCTGCTCGGTGACCTTCATGGTGCCCAGCTGCGCCGCATAGGCCGTGGCCACCTTGCCGGTGAGCAGGGTGGCGGTGAGCAGGGGGGCGATCTCCCGGGCCAGACCCAGGGCCAGCAGCCCGCCCACGGCGGAATTGGCCCCTTGCTTGGAGAGCTCGGCCACCACCTGGATGTTGAATACGGTGCCCGCGGCCAGGGCCGTGATCAGCACGATCAGGAAGCTGCCGGGGCCCGCTTCCATCAGCTCCTGCATCAGGTCGTTGAACTTGATGCGGCCCCGGGCGATGGCGCTCACCGCCTGGCCGCCGATCAGGGCGCTGGCGCCGAGGCGGCGCAACCAGACCGGCGGCCGCAGCCTGGGTCGGGGCAGGCGGGTCATGGTCATGGGCCGTGGGGTGGGCGATGGGGCCAACGGCGCACCACGATCAGGCCGAGCACCACCAGCACCGCCGGGATCAGCCCCATGCACAGGCGGATGGCAATCAGGGCGCTGGCGGGTTGCTGGGTGCCCTGGGCCGCCTCGTAGCCGCTGACGCTGAGCAGGTTGCCGAAGAACAGCAGGGCCAGGCTGATGCAGAGCTTCTGGCCGAGCACCATCCAGGCGCTGTACTGGCCGGCGGGCTTTTCCGGATCGGCGTCGATGGCATCCGGCAACAGCGACCAGGGGATCAGATAGGCGCAGGAGGCCCCCAGCCCGGCCAGCACGATCGTGACCACCAGCAGCAGCAGCTTGATCTGGTTGCCGCTGGACCCCAGGGGCGAGACCGCCTCATTCAGGGGGGGCAGCAGCATCGCCAGGGCGCAGCCGCTGATCCACAGGGCCGCACCGAGTTTGAGGGCACCGATGCGGCCGCGCTGATGGCTGAGGCTGTTCCAGATCCACAGGCCCACCAGGGTGCTCACCATGAAGGGCAGCAGGATCCAGTTGCTCCAGCTCTCGGGCAGCCGCAGCACCACCGGCAGATAGAGCAGGGCGGCGGTCTGCATGATCTGCAGGCCGCACCAGAGCAGCAGGTACAGCCCCAGCACCATCAGGAACCGGCCGTTGCTGCCCACCCGGCTGAGCAGGCGGCGGGTGGTGCCCTGTTCACGGATCGGCCGCTGGCAGTGCAGGGCCGCTGGAGCGAGTCCCCAGCCGCAGCCCAGGGTGGTCACCGCCACCACCAGGCCCACCAGCACGCCCACCCGCAGGTAGCTGGCGGGGTCGCTGTGGTCCTGCAGCAGCAGGGCCCCCAGCACCACCCCCACCAGGCTGGCGATGATCGAGCCGGTGAAGCGGGCGGTGTTCAGCCGCGTGCGCAGGGCCACATCGCCGGTGAGTTCAGCGGCCAGGGCGGAGTACGGCAGGTTCACCGCCGTGTAGAAGGTCTGGGCCAGGGTGGAGATGGCCACGAAGATCGCGAACTTCACCCAGGTGCTTCCCGGCGGCACCCACCACATCGCCGCCATGGTGATTCCCAGGGGAACGGCTGCGCCCAGGATCCAGGGCAGCCGCGGGCCCCAGCGGCTGTTGGTCTTGTCGCTCAGCCATCCCACCACCGGGTCGTTGATGCCATCCCAGAGCCGGCCTGCCATCAGCACCAGGCCAGCCATCCAGGGGGGAAGGCCGGCGGCGGACGTGTAGAACACGAACAGGTAGAAGCCGATCAGAGAGGCCGACATGCCTGTGCCGGCATCGCCCAGTCCATAGGACCAGAGCAGCCGCTGCCTGTCCCGGCCCCTGAGGTCGGCAGCGTCGGTGACGGGGGTGGCGGGTGCCCTGGGCACGGTGCTGCTGACGGCCTCAACGGGCATGCAGGGAGAAGGCTGATGGCAGGCAGCCATCATGCTGGAGGCTCAGGGCTGTTGAACAGGGCCTCCCGCAGGGCGTGGGCGGCTTGCGGGTGCAGCCCTTGGGGGCCGGGTTCTTCCGTTCAAGCGTCATGCCGGCGGCTGGTTTCCAGGCCCCTGCTAAATTTTCGCATCGCCGGCGGGCGTAGTTTAGTGGTAAAACCTCAGCCTTCCAAGCTGATGATGCGGGTTCGATTCCCGCCGCCCGCTTTTTGTTCTCAATAAGGGTTTTCGACTCAAAACGCCTTGCTGCGACTGGCTTTGGGGCTGCAAGCCTGATCAGGCGCCTGGTTGGCCTTGCCAGACTTTGAGGTGAAAAATCTCACCAAATGTCTCCCATGCCGGCGGCCCGTCACTGGCAGTGAGGTGGACCCCAGCTACCGCGCAAACCCCAGCCCTCGGTGCAGGAGTTGCTGCTGCTGCTCCTGGAGCCAGAAGCACAGCTGCAGGGTGAGGCAGAGGAGGACAGCCTGATGCTCGGGCTCTTTCTCGACTTTCTCAGCCGTCAGGCACTCACAGCGGATCAGGGGCCGGTGCTCTACACAGAAGCCATGGCTGCAGACGACGACGAGCTGCTGGCCAGCGCGAGCGTTGACGCCACAGACGAGACGCACGGGGCATGAGTGTGTCGCTGGTGGGCAGCAATCAGGCAGGGCCCCTGCGCCAGCTCACTCTCCACAGCGATCCAGCACGGCCTGGATCACCGCCGGTGCAATGCGGAAATCGCTCGCATGCAGGGCAGCGAACACGTCTCGGGCAGAAGCGATCAGGCCGCGTTGGCGGGCCAGGCCGATCACGGCGGCGGTGCCGGCCACGCTGAGGCCGAGCTCCTGGGCCACCGCTCGACCGGCGCGCTCATCGATCAGCAGCAGCACCGGCTCGCCGCTGCTCAGGGCCAGGCGGATGCTGGCCGCCTCCCCCTCATCGAGATCGGGCAGCGCCGGCTCGCTGGTGTCTACCGAGGTGGCCTGCAACCAGCCCGCCGCCAGGGACTGCTGGATGGGGGCTTCCGTATCTGGATAGCGGCCCGTGAGCACCTCAGCGATCACCACGTCGGTGACCACAACCTCGGTGAACAGCTGCTGCAGCAAGGGCAGCCCGTTCACCCGAGCCAGCGCGATCAGCGGGCTGGCGTCGCTGATGACGATTGCAGCCACTGCTCCAGGGTGTCGAGATCGGCGTTGGTTTCAGCGGCCGTGAGGCGAATCGCAGGGATGCCGAGGCGGCCGAGGTGGGAGATGAAGCTGGCCACATCCATCTCGGCCACGCGGGCGGCCCGCACCAGCGACAGCTCGCCATCGCGGAACAGGGCCGTCGCCAGCGCCGCCCGCACCCCCGGGGCCTGCAGCACTCCCCCCTCCTCCAGACCGATCAGCACCGCGTCGGGATGGTCGCGGTTGAGCACCACCACCGGAGCGCTGCGCGCCTGGCGCAGGGCCTCTGCCGGGTTGTGCTTGAGCCCGCTCACGCTCACCGCATGCATGGCCCGTTCCTCCAGGGATGATCAGATGGGATCAAGCTAAGGGATAGCCTACAGGGATGAACCAACCCGAGGGCTTGAGGTGGCAAAGGAGGGCATGACCCAGTCCTCCCCACCCACCTGCAGCTGGCGCCCCGGCGACGCCGAAGCCTTGCGGATCGCCCTCTCCATCCCCGTCGCCAGTGCCACCCTGGCGGCACTGACCCCGGCGGAGGTGAACACCCCGGTGTGCACCAAGCGCAAGGGCGTGGCAGGCGGCGTGGTGCCCAACCCGCTGCCCCTTAGCAAGTTGGCGGTGGTGGACTACACCACCGAGCGAGCTGCTGCTGGAGGAGACTGACACCGGGTGGAACCCCGCGGGCCCTTCACCGGCGGTGGTGCTGAACCGGCAGAGAAGCCAGCACATCGGCCAGCTGGCGCTGCTGCTGCCAAGGCTGCAGAACTGGCGCCAGTGCAACCCCGACCCCTTCCGGGGATCGCTGGTGCGGGTTGAGCGATGGAGCAACCCTGCTCACTGCTCATCCAAGGCCTCAACCCACGGCAGGGCGCTCCGCTGTGGGGCCAGCTGGTGTCTCTGCCTGCTGCAACTCTGGCGATTGACAGAGCCGGGTGGCCCTACTGCCCTACGCCAACGCCCGCCTCTGCCTGTTTGAAGTGGACCGGCCCGAGAGCCGCAGTCCGATGCCCATACGCCGGCATGTGATCGACTGCTTCCTCGAGCAGAGCGGCATCGTCAGCGGCTACAACGACACCGCCCTCACCGATCCGGGCGACGTGCTGCTGCGGGGCTACCTCTGCCGGGCGGCCATCCTGCCGGTGAGCACCAGCAACACCTTCGACTGGCTGGCGGCCGAGCTGGACTGGGCCAGGCCAGGCTTCAGCAATGAGGCGCCGCTGCCCTGGGACCCAACGCTGCTGGGCACGGTGCAGGCCCCCTGCCAGGGGGTGATGTGGCTGGGGGACCTGGCCCTGCTCCAGCCGCAGGGCGGACTGCCCAGTGGCGGGCGGGCCCAGTTCGCCGGCTGCCAGGTGATGCACTTCGGGGCGGACTACGGCCCGGGCGGCATCGGCCTGCTGCTGCAGCCGCTGCTGGGGGAAGCGATCCAGCTGGTGCTCAGGCCCCACAGCGTGTTGGTGCTGCGGGATGGCGACACCTTGAACCTGATCGCCGAGCGCTACGGCACCACCGTGGCCACCTTGCGGCGGATCAACCCCCAGCTCGAGAGCACCCAGACGATCACCGCAGTCGAGGGTGATTCGCTGGCGGTGCTGGCCGGGCGGCATGGCACCACCGAAAGCAAGCTGCGCAGCCTCAATCCGGTGCTGGAGCAGAGCCAGCCCTACCTCACCCGAGAGGGTGAGACCTTGAGCAGCGTGGCGGCCGAGCAGCACCTCAGCCTTTCTCTGTTGCGCCAGTTCAACCCGGAGCTGAGCAGCTGGCCAAGCGAGGAACCGCTGCCCACCGGCACCACCCTGCTGCTGCCTGTCTACCGCTCCACCACGCCGATCGCTGCGGGAACACAACTGCTGGTGCCGGGCTACATGCCCTCGACGCCGCTGCCAGCAGGGGAGTGGATCCATCTGCCGGCCAGACGCTCGGTGCCTGCTGTTGAGGAGGGACTGGAGCCCCTGGGCTGACGGGCGCACAAGCTCCCCACCACCGCGGCATCTATGCGGGAACCCGCCTTGCCCCACTGCTTCACATGGCGTTACAGTTGCCGTAACAATCTGAAATAGAGATGACTGATCCCGCTCCCCGCTTTGGGTTTGTCGAATTCGCCGAGACCTGGAACGGCCGCATGGCCATGCTCGGTTTCGTGATCGGCCTGGCCACCGAGCTGCTCACCGGCCAGGGCATCCTCCAGCAGATCGGGCTCGGTTGATCGCCATGGAATCCAACTACTCCGCCGCCATCGCTGCCGTCGCCGCCCTGGTGGTACTGCTCACCACCATGACCGTCTTCGTGCTCAGCCGCCCCAGCGACCTCGCCCCCACCAGCCCCCGATGACAGCCACCGCCGCCCTGCTTTTGATCGGTGCCTGGCTGATCAGCTCCCTGGTGCTGCAGCCCAGCACTGCCGACTGACGCCACCAGCTTGCCGCTTCCTTTTCCACCACCACCGAGACCAGTCCCATGACCAACACGCCCGCCAACGACCAGTGGTTCCAGAACCGCGCCGAGGAGCTGATTCACATGGAGCAGCTCAAGCGGGTTGAGCTATTCAACGGCCGTGCCGCCATGCTCGGCATCGTGATCGGCATCCTCACAGAGGCGATCACCGGCTCCGGCATCGCTCACCAGATCGGCCTGGGCGCCCTGGTGGATGGCTATGCCGCCTGCCGCACCCAGTTCCTGCCCTTCTGCTTCTGAGCCCCTGCTCAGCTCCCATGACCGGCAACCTCCAGGCCATCGGCTTTCTGTTCACCTGGGTGCTGGGCTGGGGGATCGGCGGCTCCCTGATCGATGCCGGCCTGATCAACGCTGGCGTCTATTCGCTGGAGGGCGGCCAGCTCGGCACCGCCGCCACCTTCATCATCTGGAGCCTGCTCTGGGGTGGTGGGGGGTTCTGGCTCTACCGGCACTGGACCCGGCCTGTCACCCCAAACCATTGATCCGCTGCGGCCGCCGGGCCGACTCGATTAGCAGGTTGTGGAGCAGAGCATTGCTGCTGATCAGCAGGTGGGCCATCCAGGTGCTCGTCAGCTTCGGCTCGGCGACGAGATCGCCCCGGCACCGCCTCATGGCCTGCTCGATCTCCGCCAGCTCGCGGCCGATGTTGCGCACCATCGCCTCGGTGGTCTCACGGGGCGAGAAGGGAGGCGGTGTCTGCATCGGCTCCACTCTGGCGCTAACCCTCAACCAAAGTGGTAGTGCTTGCGCACCGGGGCGTGCACATCCCAGGTGCAGCGCAACCCGGCGGCAAACACCACCAGATCACCAGCCCCAAATCGCACCGGCTCGCCGCCATCGGGGGTGACGCTCACGTCGCCCTCCAGCAGCAGGCAGGTCTCCGACTCGTCGTAGGTCCAGGGAAAGGTGCTCACCTCGCAGCCCCAGGTGGGCCAGCTCATCACGCCCAGGCTCTCCAGCTGCGCCGGATCCGGATTGGAGGTGACGGTGATGCCGCTGGCCATGGCTGTCTGCTGGAGAACCAGGGGCCATTGTCTGCTCCCAGCCTGGCAATGGGAACTGCGAGCGCAGCACCTTCTTTGACACCTTCGTGACGCTCTGTGGCGGCCACTTCCAGCTGGGGGAGGTGGATGGCCGCGAGCGGCAGCCGGGCCCGCACCCGCGCCCAGCGCCGACACAAGAAGCGCTAAGAGTTTGCGGAAAAACCCGGACTGCGCGAAAATGGCCCAACTGCCCACCTGAGATGCGAGGTCACCGGGAGCGCGGCGGCTCCCTGTTCTCCTACGTGTCGATCGAGGAACGGCTACCGGCCAGCCATCCGCTGCGGCGGATCCGCAAGCTGGCGGATCAGGCCCTCGATCGTCTCAATCCAACCTCAGACCGGGCCATTGCCGCGGCTGCTGATCGGCGACGATCCGCAGCAGACCCCGATCGCCGAGCAAGCCTTTCTTGCTGCCATCGCCAGCGCTGGCGTGTACCTGCCGGATGTGGTGCTGGCCGAGGTGGCCTGGGTGCTGCGGGGCTACGACCTCGAGTGCGCAACCCGCTACTAGCCGCTGGTTCTCGATGCCGATGGCTGAGCCCTACAGGGCGTCCAGATGGAATTCCCTGCAACGGCTGGAGAAGGCCTGTGCCTGGCGGCTGAGGATCTGCAGCAACACCTTGGCACTGCGCACATGGTGGCGCTGCTCGATCAACCGGTAGAGGTAGGGCCGCGAGACGTTGAGGATCTGGGCGGCCTGCTGGGTGGTGAGCAGGGCGGCATGGGGCAGCACCGTGACCGCCTCGCCGCGCTTGAGGTTGTCGAGCAGCCCTCGCAGTAGTCCGTAGAGCGGGGCCGGCACCAGGTTCTCTTCCCCCTGAGGCACAACGAGACGGGTTCCTCCCGCCTGGAACAGGGCCAGCTGCTACGGCGGCATGGAGTCGGGCGTGATGGTGACAGGCACCAGGTGCGTTGCGACCACGGAGCACCTCATCACCTCTGCTAACAGGAATAAGTGAAACCAGCAGTGCGGCACCCTGCAGAGCGCCTGCTGCTCTCGCCGCCAGCCACCAGAGCGTGGCTTCCCCTGAGCCTCAGCCCAACGGCCTGATCTGCAGGGTCGCTGCGCGCAGCTCGAAGTGATTGAAGCTGGGCCACCAGCGAAAGGGCCGCAGCTGGTTGTCCTCAAGCACCAGCCCACTCACCCGCTGGCGCACGCTGTCCCAGCGCCAGTCCACCAGGGCTGCACCAGCAGTGGTGTGCAGCGGCAGGATCTGCTCCAGCCGCCGGCGCAGGAACGAGGGCCGCAGCCGGTCGCAGCACTGCCCCAGCAGCTGGGGATTGGTGCCGCTTTGCCCCTGGCGCCGCCGGCGCCGGCCGGCAATGGAAATCACCACCTCTCTTGCTCCCTCAGGCGCGGGCGATCGGCGCTGCACCGGCCCCGCCATCGCGCTGGAACAGGCCATCGAGGTAGTGGCGG
>Ga0207939_1000072_pt1 | contig 39633 bp, 35 predicted proteins | sample LakMenEpi02Jun12_FD_150663 | JGI IMG/M metagenome (GOLD analysis project Ga0207939, IMG submission 150663) | Freshwater microbial communities from Lake Mendota, WI - 02JUN2012 deep hole epilimnion (SPAdes) | ecosystem: Environmental > Aquatic > Freshwater > Lentic | place: Lake Mendota, Madison... | reverse complement strand
CAGACCGTCGTTGGACGGCACGATTTCACCCGGACTCGACATCTCGGTGGGCAACTAGTGTGCGAACGTGACCAGACGCCGACTGACCGTCGCAGACCTCGCGGCCCTGAAGGGGAAGCGACAACTCACGATGTTGCGAATCTTCACCCTCGAGGAGGCGGAGGCCGCAGAGATTGCCGGAATTGATCTTGCATCTGCCCCTTCTGAGCTGGTGACCCACCCGCGCTATCGCGAAGTCGCCCCCTCGCTCTTCACGCTCACTGGGCGTACCCACCTTGAAGTGGGTTCAGCCGACGATCACCTACGGTGGGCCGGCGAGATGTTGAGGGCTGGCGCCGACTGCATCTATTACTCGGGTTCACTCGACCGCATCGAGTATCTCGCAAAGGAATACATTCCGGTCGTCGGCCATGTTGGCCTCGTGCCGTCTCGCGCGAGCTGGACGGGCGGGTTCCGTGCCGTTGGCAAGACCGCCAACGAAGCCCTACGGATCCACGCCGAGTGTGTCGCACTCGAAAATGCAGGTGCAATAGCCGCCGAAGTTGAAGTCATTCCTGCCGCAGTCGCCGCCGAGATCAGCAAGAGGCTCACCCGCCTCTCGTTGTGGTCGATGGGAGCCGGAGCGGGTTGCGATGCGCAGTACTTGTTTGCGATGGACATCCTCAACGACCCGACCAATCGTGATCTCTCGGGAACCGCGCACATTCCGCGACATTCGAAGGTGTACCGGGACTTTTCCGCAGAGCACGCAAGGTTGCAGCGCGAGCGGATCGCGGCATTCAACGAGTTCCGAACCGATGTGGAGTCCGGCGTGTTCCCTACGGAAGCACATCTGGTACCGATTGCCGAGGACGAGTTGGCGAAGTTCCGCGCTGCCCTTCCACCGCTGTAGTCATCATTGGCGACATCAGCAAAGGTGTCGACCCCACTTGAACGGCGGATAGAAACGGTCGTATGGAAATCGAGATGATCGTGGAGATTCCACAAGGTTCGCGCAACAAGTATGAGATGGACCACGACACCGGTGCCATCTGGCTGGATCGAACGCTCTTCACTGCAACGCAATATCCACTCGACTACGGGTTCTTCCCGAACACGCTTGGCGAAGATGGCGACCCACTTGATGCGCTCATCTTGCTGCCGCAGGCAACGTTTCCCGGTTGCCACATTTGGGCAAGGCCCATCGGCGTCTTCTGGATGGAAGACGAGAAGGGGCCGGACGCCAAGGTGCTCTGCGTCCCGTCACGTGATGCCCGGTACGACAAGCACCGCAACCTCACCGATGCTCCGGACTTCCTGCTGACCGAAGTTGCGAACTTTTTCGAGGTGTACAAACTCATCGAGCCCGGCAAGATGTCGAGTGTCGGAGAGTGGGCAGACGTGAAGGCCGCCGAGGAGGAAATCGCTGCGGCTCTCGCGCGTTATACGCGCGACTGAACGGCAACTCGCGCTCCCGGCAGGAATCGAACCTGCGACCTGCGGTTTAGGAAACCGTCGCTCTATCCAACTGAGCTACGGGAGCTTGTTGCCGTCACTTGGCGAGAGCGACGATTTCTTCTACCAGTATCTCAGGGGCTTCCCAATTCAACATGTGCCCCCGACGTGGGATTCGCCTCAGCGTGGAGCCCTTGATTCCTTCGTGGAGCCAATCGGTGTGGAATGGAGGAGTTGTCTTGTCTTTCTCTCCCACCACGATTCGGCACGGCAAGGTGATGTTGCCGAGCTGTGAGTAGCGATCCTCCTTCACGAATGCGGTCAAGATTGGCACCAGTGGTTGTAGGTCGGTTTTCCGAAAGATCTCGATGAAAGCTTCCATCATCTCAGGGAATTTCTCGTCCCCCATGACTGACTTTGCAAAGAACGCTGCAGTCGCATCGTTGCGAATCATCCTGCCCATCAATCCCGATTGGATCATTGGAATCTGAATTCGGTTCTGGATGTTCTTGCGGTTCACGTCTCCGGCAAACGTCGCCATCAGCACACACCCACGAAGATGTCGCGCCATGGCGGTTGGCTGTTCGACAAGGGCGCGGATTGCGAGGAATCCACCCATGCTGTGCCCGACCAGAATTCCGCCCGTCACGCCATATGCACGAAGTACCGCCAGGTAGTCATCAACCATCTGACGGGAACCGACTCCTTGGCTGCCAATATCACTACGACCGTGACCTCGTTGATCGAAGGCGATGACGCGAAAGCCGCGACGAACGAGGTCTTCGGCAATCACGTTCCAGCCGTGCATATCGAGGGCGAACCCGTGTGCCAGCACGACGGGAGTTCCGGACCCCATGGAGACGGTGCTGAGTTGAGTCCCGTCGTCGGTGGTGATAACGCGCTCGACGGCTGACAACGGTCGTCTGAAGTCATTGGCCATGACTAAACCCTAGTAACCAACTCCGTTCGCTGATGCTGGAGAGTGCCAAGAGAACTACGCTCGCCCCAGAGGCAGGTACAAATGGACGACGCAGCGAAACTCCCACACAAATACGGACGTATAGACAAGGACTACGCCATGGCGCTCGCCACGCGGCCACCTGAGGATGACGGTCCCATCTACATGGTGAACCTCATGAAGTATCACGAAGTTGCGCAATACACCGCCGATGCCAGTGTCGATAAGCCCATCAGTGGTCGCGAAGCAGACGATCGCTACAACCCGGCATCCATTCTCGCCAAGATTGGCGCCAACATGATGTTCGTTGGCGATGTTGTAAAGAGTCACGTTGGATCCGAAAATTGGGATCGCATTGCAGTCGTTCGTTACCCGTCGCGCAAATCATTCATCGACATGCAATCACGCAAGGACTTCAGCGAAAAACACGTTCACAAAGCCGCTGGCATGCAACGCACCATCATCGTGTGTTGTCGCCCGCAAGATTTGTCGCTTGACACTCGAGGTCGACCCAAGACCGATGACAACCGACTCGTCGCCATGGTGGTTCGCCAAACTCCGAACCGTGATGCCGCATTCAGTCAGCTACCTGGCGCGACCAACCTTGCGGCGGAAGGCACCATCATCGGGGACGGTCGAAAGTGGGACACCGTACAGTTCGTACCGGTTGCCTCCGACGATGAAGCGGAGTTGCTCGCAGCCTCGATTCCTGGAACGGCAGACGGCGATACATACGTGATGACCGTTCGCGCCTCCATGGACTCCATCACTCAGGGCTGAGGGCGACAACGTGCAGGTTGAGATCAATCGTCGGGACATCCGACAAACACGATTGGTCTCCACTGTGATACCACGCGACTTGCCACCCCAACACGTCGCCATGCGTCTGGAGCGCGCGGCGCTCACCTCCAACAATGTGAGTTACGCCCTCAGTGGCGACATGCTCGACTACTGGGGCTTCTTTCCCACCGAGGAAGGTTGGGGTCGTCTACCCGCCATGGGATTCGGTGTAGTGACAGCCTCCAACTGCGCCGATGTTCCGGTCGGGGGACGATATTTCGGCTTCTTCCCACTTGCCGATTACCACGTCGTGGAAGCTCAATCTTCCCGCGGCGGATTCATCGATGCCGCATCATGGCGCGAGAAGCATGCCATGGCCTACCGAAGTTTCGATCGAGCGGAGGTCACACCAAACGATGATGCGATCCTCGTCCTACGTGGACTCTTTCTCACCTCATTTCTGATCGAGGACTTCATTCGGGAGCGGCAGAATTTCGGCGCATACCAGGTGATAATCACCAGTGCATCGAGCAAGACGGCGATTGCGCTCGCCCACTGCGTGAAGAGGTTCTCCGATCTGCGCGTGATCGGACTCACTTCAGCACCCAATGCTGCCTTCACCGAGACCGTTGGCGAGTACGACGAAGTCATTACCTACGACATGTTGCACTCCATCGAGAAAACGAGGTCGATCGTCGTAGACATGGCCGGAAATCCGAACATCGTCGGTCAAATTCACGGGTTGCTTCCTGACTTGATTGCGCACTCGGCAAGTGTTGGTGCCACGCACTGGGATGTCGAGCGGAGCAGTGCATCCATTCCGGCCCCACGCCCGGAGTTCTTCTTTGCGCCTTCGCAGCTCGCAAAACGCGGCAAGGAGTGGGGGCGCGAGGAAGTCAATCGACGAATATCCGACGCCCTCGCAGTCTTCATCGACAGCAGTGCGCGTTGGATGTCGATGCGTCACAGCCGTGGCGCGGAAGCAATAGTCGGCGTCTACACCGATCTCGTGGCGGGCAAAGTCGACCCGAGCGTCGGCCACATCGTGGCGTTCGACTGACTCAATTCGGCAAGGTGTAGGAGTTCTCGAACTCGTCCTGCAACACCGTTGCAAGTGTTGCGGTGGTATCGATCACCAACTCTTCGGAAAGCACGCGGGTGCGATACGACCAGCCATGCGGCATGGATAGTCGTGCCCCAAGGGTGGCGAGTGACTCTTCCGACATGGTTGCATCCACACCCATGCACAAGGCCTGCATCACATAGGCCTTCCCCTCAGGGTTCACGAGCTCGAATACCGACTTTCCGGCGTCCCAGAAAAATACGGCACCACGATTGACCGTGATTTCGGAGTAGGGGCCACCGCCGAGTTTGTCGCCCAACGGCAAGGTTGCAATGCGACGAAACATGATGCCGCCGAACTCTCGTAGTACCGGCTCCATCGGTGCCACCTTGGTGCCAAGCCCGTCAAGTACCCAACGGCGCGGACCATTCACTTTGACGAACATCGCTCCCAATTCGGCGGCGACAGCTTTGGGGTCGATGTTCTCCCATAACTCCTGTGGGCAGTCATTCAGCAACTGCGTGCCGTACACCTCGGCATGCAGTCCGTCTTCGCGAAGGAATATCGGCAGCAACTCGCCATACCTCACGCCGCGCATGTTGTCGATGAGGCGTTGTGGTGATGATTGCGTCATGTCGCTCCCCTGCGCTCGTTGATCGAGCTCCCGCTGGTTCACGGTAGTGCGAATCGGCAACAATGTACGCATGGGAGCGGCGAAACATCTCGCCCCGGATCCGGCCCCGACATCGATGAAGGTCGATGTCGCCATCGTCGGCGCCGGGTTTGCAGGTATGTACATGTTGTATCGCGCGCGACAGGCGGGATTCACCGCGCGCGTCTTTGAACGCGGCGGCGGAGTCGGCGGCACCTGGTACTGGAACCGTTATCCGGGTGCTCGCTGCGACGTGCCGAGTCTCGAATACTCGTACCAATTCTCCGACGAGCTCCAGCAGGAATGGGAATGGTCGGAGAAGTACGCCACGCAACCCGAAATTCTGCGGTACGCCGAGCATGTCGCTGACCGATTCGATCTCCGCCGCGATATCTCCTTCAACACCACGGTGATCTCCCTGCAGTGGCACAACGATGCGTGGCTGGTAACGACCACCGCGGCAAACGACGCATCTCCCCACCGCGAGCACACCACCACGGCACGGTTCGTGGTGCTCGGCACCGGCTGCCTGTCGTCGGCGAACGTACCGCGCTTCCCCGATGATCATCTGTTCACCGGTGGCACGTACCACACGGGGGCATGGCCACATGAAGGTGTCGACTTCTCCGGACGACGAGTTGCAGTCATCGGCACGGGGTCGTCCGGGATTCAATCCATTCCCCTCATCGCCGAACAAGCGGCACATCTCACGGTGATGCAGCGAACGCCTGCATACTCGATACCAGCCCGCAATCAACAACTTGCGCCCGAATACGTCGCCAGCATCAAGGCCAACTACGCCGAGTTTCGCCGAAAGAACAGTCTCACCCGCGCAGCACTCGGCGGCGATACACCGACCGGACCGCACGGTGCCTCCGAAGTGAACGAGGTCGAGCGTCGTGCGGCACTCGAAGAGCGATGGCAGAAGGGGGGCCTGCTGTTTCTCGGTGCGTTCAATGACGCACTCACGAATCCGGAATCGAACCGTCTCATTGCCGACTTCGTCCGTGACAAGATTCGATCGACGGTGCGAAATCCGGATACTGCACGAAAACTCACACCCGATGACATCATCGGATGCAAGCGACTATGCGTGGACACCGAGTACTACGAAACGTTCAACCGCCCCAACGTATCGCTCATCGACTTACGCGAGCAGCCCATCGAGCGATTCACGGCAAATGGCGTCGTCGTCAGGAGTGCCACTGGTTCGCGCAGTAGCGAGGAGCACGAATTCGATGCAATCGTCTTTGCCACCGGCTTCGACGCAATGACCGGCGCAATCTCCAAAATCAGCATCACAGGACGCAATGGCACGATGCTGCATGACGCGTGGTCTGCTGGTCCGGTGAACTACCTCGGGTTGTCGGTACACGGATTTCCCAACTTGTTCACCATCACCGGCCCTGGAAGTCCGTCGGTGCTCACGAACATGATCGTCTCCATTCAGCACCACGTGGAATGGATCGCCGACTGCATCACATGGTTGAAGGACCATCGAATGTCAACCATCGAGGCCGATGCCGACGCGCAGCAACGATGGGTCCAGCACGTCAACACGGTCGCCGGCATGACGCTGTACCAGTCCTGCAGCTCGTGGTATCTCGGCGCCAACGTCCCAGCCAAACCACGCATCTTCATGCCACTCCCCGGGTTTCCTGCATACGCTCAGACGTGTGCCGACGTGGCGCGCGATGGTTATCGCGGCTTTGCCGTGTCCCACCACTAAGTGCCTAGGCTGGCGCACAACATACGTCACCACACCCGCGAGGCCGATATGTCCACGATCGAGCGACACTCATCCAACCCGTATCTTTCCAACAATCTCGCGCCGGTACACGAAGAAGTCACGGTGACCAACCTTCGTGTGACCGGACACATTCCCACCGAACTCAGCGGCCGCTATCTGCGCAACGGGCCAAACCCCGCCGGGTCCGTTGACGAGAACACCCACCACTGGTTCCTCGGTCACGGCATGGTGCACGGCATTCGTCTCGATGACGGTCGTGCCATGTGGTACCGAAATCGCTGGGTGCGAACGAATGACGTGTGCAAGGTGTTGGGTGGAACTCCGCCACCATCAGACTGGCCAAAGGACCATCCAACGTTCTCTGCGAACACGAACGTGATTGGACACGCGGGTCACACGTTCGCCATCGTCGAAGGAGGTGGCCCGCCGGTTGAACTCGGATACGAACTGGACACCGTTCGTGTCTCGAACTTGCACGGAACACTTCCCCATTCGTTCTCCGCCCATCCAAAGCGTGATCCAAAGACTGGCGACCTGCATGTCATGGCCTACTACTGGGCGTGGGGCAACCAAGTGCAGTATCTCGTGGTCGGCGTCGATGGTCGCGTGCGAAGGCACGTCGACATCCCGCTACCAGGCGGCCCGATGCTGCACGACCTCGCCATCACCGAGCATTACGTGCTGGTGTTCGATCTCCCTTGCGTGTTCAACCTCGATGCAGCGATGAACGGTGTGAGCTTTCCCTATTTTTGGAACAACGACTACGAGGCACGCATCGGACTGCTTCCGTGCGAAGGTCAGGCAACCGACATCAAGTGGATACCCGTAGATCCTTGCTACATCTTCCATCCGATGAATGCGTACGAAGACGGCGATGAAGTCGTTCTTGATGCGGTACGGCATCCGAAGGTGTTCGATCGCGACCGTCGCGGACCGAATGAGGGTAGCCCCGTGCTGACCCGTTGGTGGCTCGACGGAAAGCGCGGCACTGCGCGCAGCAGCATCGTCAATGACCGACCACAAGAATTTCCACGCATCAACGAAGAACTCACCGGTCGGCGATATCGGTTCGGTTACTCATCGGGTATTGGCACAGGATTCGCCCAAGACACACTGATGAAGACCGACGTTGACAATGGTTTCGTGCAGTCACGCGTCGACCAGCCGCGCTATGGCTACGGCGAGCCGGTGTTCGTTTCGCGCGAGGGTGCGAAGTCCGAGGATGATGGCTACGTGATCACGCTTCGCCACGACACACAGAGCGACACTTCCGACCTTGCGATCTTCGATGCGCAGGCAATCACCGAAGATCCGGTCGCGGTCGTGCATCTTCCGGTGCGCGTCCCCAACGGATTCCACGGCAACTGGATTCCAGACGGCAACTAGGCGAGCGACAAGGAGTCGCGCACCTTCACGAAGTCGTCGAGTGCAGCGGGATTGACGAGTGAGTCGAGTGAGCACACATCGCCTGGTTTTGCGCCCAAGAGAATCTTCTTCACCGGAATCTCGAGCTTCTTGCCCGAGAGTGTCCGCGGAATCATCGGCACCACGATTATGTCGTCGGGGACGTGACGGGGCGAAAGCCGGGTCCGCAACTCCGTGACGATCAGCCTTCGTTGCTCGGTAGTGAGTTCACTTCCTTCCGATTGCACAAAAAGCAAGAGCTTGCCCAGCTCTTCACCCGGCGAGGCGAGATGAATCACCAAGCTGTCCACCACGAAGGGCAACGACTCCGTGACGCTGTAGAACTCGGCGGTACCGATTCGAACACCGCCACGATTCAACGTGGCATCGGATCGCCCACTCACCACCGCCATTCCGTCGTCGAAAAACGTGATCCAGTCGCCGTGGCGCCACTTGCCGGGGAAATCCTCGAAATATGTCGACCGGAGACGACGTCCATCGGAATCGTTCCACAAACCAACGGGCATCGATGGCATCGGAGTGGAGATGACGAGTTCGCCGGTTTCACCCGGGTCGCACACCGTCCCGTCGGGCCGTAACGCCCGAACATCTGCGCCGAGAAGCGCGCACGACATCTCACCTGCACGAACGGGAAGCAATGGAGACATCCCGAGAAATGCACTCCCAACGTCGGTGCCACCACAAATACTGTGCACGGCGACGTGATGGCCAACATTCTCCATCACCCATCGATACCCCTCAGCGGCAAGCGGTGAACCAGTCGACCCGACGACACGAAGCGATGAAAGGTCGAACCGATCTCGCGGCACCAATCCGGACTTCAGGCAATTGTTGATGAAGTTTGCACCGAGCCCGATCATGGTCAGCCGTTCATCACCGGCAACCGACCACAGTCGCGAAATGTCGGGATAGGCAGGATCTCCGTCGTAGACAACGATCGTGGTTCCGACGAGCAGGCTCGAGATGAGATAGTTCCACATCACCCACCCCGTGGTGGAATACCACATGAAACGCTCACCATGACCCAGGTCGTGATGCAACGACATGATCTTCATGTGTTCATGGAGGATTCCTGCATGACCATGAATGATCGGCTTCGGCAATCCAGTGGTGCCGGATGAGTACAGGATGTACAGCGGATGGTTTGCCGCTACCGGCGTGATCGCAACTTCGCCAGGAGATTGCGAATCGCGAATGAGTTCACCGTCCGAAAAGAGATCCACGCGATGCGTGGTTCGCACCGACGGAATGGATGCCAGGATTCGTGCGACGACTTCCGACTTGTCGTGCTCCTTCTTGCCGTAGCGATACCGATCGACGTAGAAGAGCATCGCGGGTTCGATCTGCCCGAATCGGCTGATGACGGCATCTTCACCAAATTCCGGCGGACAGGAGGAGAACGCCACGCCACTCGCGGCGCAAGCCAGGAAGAGTGCCGCTGTCTCGGGGATGTTCGGAAGAAATGCTGCCACTCTGTCGCCTTGTCGAATACCCGCTTTCACAAGAATCGACTGATAGTGGGAGATCAGATTCAGCAGCTCTCCCCACGTAAGTTCGACTCGCGAACGAGAGTCGGAGTAGCCGATGACCGCAACTTCGTCGCGGTGACCCTTTGCCATTCGAACGACCTGTTCGGCAAAGTTCAGAGTTCCTCCGGACCACCACTTGGTTCCGACCATCGCCGGGTCGCGAACCATCACCTGAGACGGTGTGTCGTGCCACTTGACGTCGAACCACAGTGAAATCTGGTTCCAAAACGACGCTGGGTCGCCCACACTCCAGGAGTGAAGGCTGCGATAGTCGGTCACCGACGATGACACATTGCGTTGCACATGGGCCAAGAACCGGTGGATGGCGGTGGATCCGCCCACCGGCATGGAGACGAGCTCACCCCGATTCACGCTCGACCTTTCATGCCGTACGCCACCGTAGCCGTCCATGTGCGAAACAGCGTCGAACGACAAGTTTCTCGTTCCTTCTGGCAACCTCCTGCACACAGCTAGCTGAGCGACACCCGTCGCCGACTGGCAACTTGACAAACCTCACAGGAGTGATACATCCATGATCATGGCAGAAAGCACTACCACCACGGCAAGCTCGGACGGCCGGCTCGTGACCGTCGCCGACCTTCGCTATGAATTCGATCGGGAACGGCGCATTACCGACGCCCATTTTGCAAACATCCTGACGCTGATTGAGTTGCTGAACCAACGGCTCGGTGCAGTGGGCAACCAGTTCGACAACGTTGACAGACGATTCGAACAGCTCGACAAGAAATTTGACCAACGTTTTTGTGTGCTTGAGGAGCGCCTGCGATTCAACAAGACACTGGTGGTCGCTTCGCTCTCCGCATTCGCAAGTATCTCATCGGTCATCGTCACCCTGCTGAAGTAGGGGCTGATTCGCGCGAACCCTATCGCGCAGCTAGGAACGGTGATAATTGGGTGATTCGTGAGTGATGGTCACGTCATGCGGGTGGCTCTCTTCGCGGCCAGCAGCGGTCACCCGCATGAACTTCGCACGACGATGAAGTTCGAGCAGCGTTCCAGCCCCCACGTAACCCATTCCCGAGCGCAACCCGCCAACCAATTGGTACACCACATCAGAGAGTGACCCGGCATATGCCACCCGTCCCTCGATACCTTCGGGAACCAATTTGTTGCGGCCACCACCGCCTTGGGCTGATCCGTAACGATCGGCACCAAGTCCCTGCATCGCACCGAGCGATCCCATGCCGCGATAACTCTTGTATCGGCGACCCTCGAACAGCTCCACGTCCCCGGGTGCCTCGTCCGTACCCGCAAGCAAACTGCCGAGCATCACCACACTGGCACCGGCACCCAGTGCCTTCACCACATCACCCGAGTACGTGACACCGCCGTCGGCGATGGTGGGAATACCAAGTTGCTGCGCTCTCTGCGAAGCAAACCAAATTGCCGACAACTGTGGCATCCCTGCTCCCGCGATGACGCGTGTCGTGCAGATGGAGCCGGCACCGACACCGATCTTCACGGCATCGGCACCCGCAGCATGCAGCGTTTCTACGCCGCTCTCGTCCACCACGTTGCCTGCGACCACCGCCAATTCTGGCCATCCGGCCTTGATGCGTTCGATGGCCTTCACCACGCCGGTGGAGTTGCCATGTGCGGTGTCGATGACCACTGCGTCGACGCCGACTCGCACGAGTGCCTCGACACGACGCTCCAAGTCATCACCGACACCCACCGCCGCAGCAACCCGCAAACGACCGGCGGAGTCACGAGTGGCATTGGGAAACTCCTGTCGCTTCATGATGTCTTTCACGGTGATAAGACCGCGCAACCGACCCTTGTCATCGACGAGCGGCAGTTTCTCGATGCGATGTTGCTGCAGCAACGACTTTGCTTGCTCGAGCGTCGTGCCCACTGGTGCGGTTATCAAATCCTCGCTGGTCATGAAGTCACTGACCGGACGCCTGTAGTCGTCGGCAGAACAGAAACGAACATCCCTGTTGGTCAGGATGCCAACCAGCACTCCCTCGCTGTCGGTGATCGGCACGCCAGAAATCTTGAATCGACTCATCAGCACCTCTGCGTCGTCCAATGTGGCGTTTGCGCGCAACGTGACGGGATCGCTGATCATTCCCGACTGCGACCGCTTGACTTTTTGCACCTCTGCCGCCTGGTCCTCCACCGACAAATTTCGGTGCACCACGCCAAGGCCACCGCAGCGTGCCATTGCAATGGCAAGGCGTGCCTCGGTCACTCGATCCATTGCGGCCGAAACCAATGGAACATTCAGTTCGACATCGCGAGCAAACACCGTAGAGGTATCCGCTTGATCGGGCAACACATCACTGAAACCCGGCACCAACACCACGTCGTCGAACGTGAGACCTTCAAAACGAGTGAACAGTTCGTCCATAGGCAGACGCTACTCGTGTGTCAGCTCCCGACATTCGGGAATTGACAAAAAGTTAGTGACGAAAGTGACGGGTGTCCGTGAACACCATCGCAATGCCATGTTCGTTGGCGGCTGCAATCGACTCATCGTCGCGCTGACTTCCACCTGGCTGGACGATCATCGACACCCCGGCCGACGCCAGTACATCCGGACCGTCGCGGAACGGGAAGAACGCATCACTCGCAGCTACCGCGCCCTTCGCGCGATCCCCGGCGCGAGTGCATGCGATTCGCGCCGCATCAACTCGGTTTTGCTGTCCAGCGCCGATGCCGATTGCGCTGGCATCCCGCACCAACACGATCGCGTTGGAGCTCACCGCCGCGCACGTCAGCCACGCCACTGCAGCATCGTGCCACTGTGCAGCGGTGGGCTGGGTGTTGCTGACGACTCGCCAACGCGAGGTGTCGGCAGAGGGTGTGTCGTGATCCTGTAGCAACACCGCACCATCGACTCCGCGCAATGACCAGCCATCGCCAAATGGCGCCTGCGCGCGAAGGATCCGGAGATTCTTCTTCGTCTGCAAGACCTCGAGGGCTGCCGGGTCGAACTCCGGCGCAATCACCACCTCGGTGAAAACCCCCACCATCGCCTCGGCGGTCGCCTTGGTCATCGCACGATTCAGTCCGACCACGCCACCGAATGCACTCAACGGGTCACAGGCATGCGCACGCAGATACGCCGACTCAATGTTGTCGGCCGTGGACAAACCACACGGATTGGCGTGTTTGATGACAGCGGCAGCAGGCTCGGAGAATCGATTCACCAGCAGCCATGCAGCATCCGCGTCCAGCACATTGAGATAGGACATCTCCTTCCCTCCAAGCTGTTCCGCACTACTCCACCAACTGCGCTCACCAACGACTCGATATCTTGCGCCGCGTTGATGCGGGTTTTCGCCGTAGCGCAACGTCGCTTCACGTTCCAGTCGCAGGGTAACGCGATCCGGCAACGCTCCCCGTTCCGGTACGACATCGTCCTGAGCAAACCACGCCGCCACTCGCGCGTCGTACGCCGCCGTCACTGCAAATGCACGAGCAGCAAGGTCACGGCGGGTTTCCGAGCTCACCACCCCCGAGCTTCGCAACTCCTCGACAACTTGCTCGTACTGCGATACGTCGGTGACCACGACGACCCTTGCATGGTTCTTGGCTGCACCACGCACGAGAGCCGGACCGCCGACATCGATCAGTTCGATACCGGGATTCGACTCGAATGGATACAAGCCAACGCACACAAGGTCGATCGTTTCGATGTTGTGTCGAGCCAAATCCTCACGATGTGTCGCGTTGGCGGTGTCGGCGAGTATGCCTCCATGCACCGCAGGGTGCAGGGTCACCACACGATGTCCGAGAATCGCCGGATACCCGGTGACTTCGGCGATGTCCACCACGGGCAGCGCAGCATCACGCAACTCCTTGGCCGTTCCTCCGCTGGCCAGCAATTCCCAACCAAGTTCGCACAACGATCGTGCAAAGTCCGCCACTCCCGTCTTGTCATGGACGCTGAAGAGCGCGCGTGGCACGTGCCGAGTCTGACACAAAGCGGCGAGGGTTCCGGAACGACACCAAGCCGGCTGGCGCGCTAGGTAATCAAACGCTTGGTCATCACGCGAACGCTCAACGTGCCCGTGATTGCGGCGAACAACACCAACGCCAGCACATGCCACAGCGACGCTAGAGACAGCATGCCGAAACACGCATCTCGCACCAACTCGATGCAGTGATACACCGGATTCACGTTGCTGATCGTGCCGAACCACGCGGGCAAGCCATCGATGGGGAAATAGGTTCCCGAAACGAAGAGCAACGGCGTGAGGAGTGCCGATTGGAAGTACGAAAAAGAATCGATCACCTTGACCAAACCAGAGATGTACTGACCCAAGAACGTGAGCCCCAGCGCGGAGATGAAGCAGATCGGTGGCACCAACAACATGGTCCAGCGCGGCGTCAGACCGAATGGAATCGTCGCCAGCATCGGGACGGACCCATACACCGCGGTCCGCGCAGCCACCCACGTGGCCTCACCCACCATCAGTTCCGCCGTCGTCGTCGGCGTCGAAAGAATCCCGTCATACACCTTTTGAAACACGCGAGCGATGAAGGTGTTGTACATGCCAGGAAAGACGGAACTGAACAACACTGCGGTGGCAACCGCTCCGGTGCCGACGAACACCACGTACTTCATGCCGTCGATTTCATCGACGAATGCACCGACACCGAGGCCGATGGCAAAAAGAAAGATCAATGGTTCGAGCACGGCGGTGAACGTGGTACCCGGCCAGTAGCGCTTGAAGATGATCAGCTCGCGCGTCCAAATGGCAGGTAGCGAACGAACATCGAACTTAGCCATCGAGTGACTCTCCCGTCAGCAACACGAAGACGTCTTCAAGATTCGTTGGTCGACGCGACAAACGACCCCACGAGTCCAACAGCCCTGCTGACGTGTTCTCCACTCCAAGCACGGAGATGCTCAGCCCGGCACGTCGTGACTTCAGTCCGACGGCCGATGCCTTTGTGGCAATTTCATCGAGTACCTCGGTCGGACCGAAATATTCGACCGCTTCCAGTCCCACATACTGCTCGCGCAGCTGCGGTGGCGTGCCTCGAGCAATCACCTGCCCGTGGTTCACGATTGCAATGTCGTCGGCAAGTCGCTCGGCTTCCTCGATGTAGTGGGTGCTCATCACAACGGTGACTCCACTTCGTCGCATTCCGTCGATGATCAACCACAAGTCACTGCGCACTTGGGGGTCGAGTCCTACGGTCGGCTCATCCAACAACACCAGCCTTGGCGAGTTGATGAATGCTCGCCCAAGGAGGAGTCGTCGGCGCATGCCACCCGAGAGGTTGGTGACCCGTTCATTGGCACGATCAGTGAGTTGTGCCGTTTCCAGCGCTCTGGAGATTGCCGTCTTTCGCTGCGCACGAGGCACTCGGCAGAGTGCCGCCCACAGAGCAAGGTTCTCTCGTGCTGTTTGCTGGTCGTCCATGTTGTCTTGCTGCGGACACACCCCCAAAACCGAACGTGCCGAGCGGCTCTGTGTGGCGATGTCGAAGTCCAGCACGGAAATCGACCCACCGTTCAGTCCCGTTTGCCCGGTGATCATTCGCATCAAGGTTGTTTTTCCCGCGCCATTCGGACCCAGCAGTCCCAGACAGGTTCCGGGCATCACCTCGAGTGACAAATCATTTACCGCAACGAACTCACCAAAGCGCTTGGTCGCGTGTCGAATCGACAGCGCTGGGGATGACGGCACCTGCTCAGGCTAGGTTGAGCGCATGAAGATCGGCGTACAAATTCAACCCCAAGCAACCACCGTGCAGGCCATGCGGGACGCATGGAAGCGCGCCGATGACCTCGGCGTCGACAGCCTGTGGACGTGGGACCACTTCTACCCACTGTTCGGCGACCCAAACGCCGAACACTTCGAGTGCTACACGTTGCTTGCCGCAATGGCTGCCGACACCACACATGCCACCGTCGGAGCTCTCGTCACCTGTTACTCGTACCGCAATCCCCAGTTGCTCGCGGACATGGCACGCACCATCGACCACATCAGCAACGGCAGATTCGTTCTGGGAATCGGCTCCGGATGGTTCGAACGTGACTACACCGAATACGGTTACGAGTTCGGCACTGCGCCAGGTCGCCTGAAGATCCTCCAGGCCGGACTACCGGTCATCAAGGAACGACTGGGAAAACTCAACCCGGGACCAGTCAACGGAAAGATTCCCCTCATGATCGGTGGCAGCGGCGAGAAAGTGACGTTGCGTCTCGTCGCCGAGCACGCCGATCAGTGCAACATGTTCGGCCCTCCGGACAACTTCAAGAAAAAGAACGACATCCTCAATGAGTGGTGTGCGAAGGTCGGACGTAATCCCAAGGACATCGAACGAACCGTGACGGTGCGGCCGGAGGAGTTGGGGAACGTCGACGAGTTCGCAGCAGCTGGGGCCGATCACATGATCGTGATGTTGAGCCAACCATTTGACATGAGCGCCGTGGAGAAGTTCGTAGCCTCTACGCGGTGAGCGAAGTCAAACAGCGATCGGCATTCGTACGACTGCAGGTTGCAAACCTCTCCTCGGGTGTTGCCAACGGTGTGGTGATGATCACCGTGCCGTGGCTGGTGTTGGAGCGCACGGGTTCACCTGCTCGCGCCGGACTGCTCGCTGCCCTGGCGAGTCTTCCCGGAATCTTCGTTTCGCCGGTGGTGGGAGGTCTCATCGACCGCGTAGGGCGACGGGCGGTCTCTGCACTCTCCGACGTACTGTCGTGCCTCTCGGTGCTGCTCTTCGTGGTGGGCGAAATCGCGACCGACCTCAATTTCGTCTGGATTGCGCTGTTTGCAGTACTCGGTGCAGTGTTCGATCCCGCTGGTTACACCGCACGAAAATCCCTCATTCCCAACGCGGCCGCCTCAGCCGGCATGGACGTGGAGAGGGCGAATGGTCGACACGAGGGTTTCTTTGCAATTGGCTGGATGCTCGGCCCCGCAGCCGGTGCCTGGTGCATCGAACTCGGCGGACCGACGCTCGCGTTTTCCGGAACTAGCGCACTCTTTCTGCTCGCTGCATTTGCGGTTCGTTCGATGCGCGTGCATGAACACCGAAGCGAGCATCACGAGACATCGGAGCCATTCTGGAAAGCACTCCATGGCGGCTTTGCAATCCTGCGCTCCGACAAGGCCCTGCTCACTTTCACCCTCGGGCTCACCGTGATGAGTGGTCTGTACATGCCGATCGATACCGTGATTTGGCCGACGTACTTTGAATCGCAAGACAATGCCGTTGGTCTCGGCGTCGTGATGTCGGCAGTTGCACTCGGAGTGGTGATCGGCGCATTTGCCTACGGACGTCTCGCGGCACGAATCCGAACGTCGACACTTCTGCGATTGGTCATCGTGCTCTCGACGTCAGCACTTCTGCCGATGGGTTTCCTTCCCGGCACCTCGACGTTTGCCGTGTTGGCACTCGTCACGGGCATGGCATGGGGACCGTTCAATCCACTCTGGAACACCGTGGTCCAGAAACGAATCGAACCAGCGCTGCAGGGTCGGGTGTACGGCTTGCAGATGTCGTTGGTCTACGCAGCACCGCCCCTTGGGCAACTCCTCGTCGGTTGGGGTATCGAGACCTTCGGCCTGCGCACGACGTTCAGCATCGTGCTCGGACTCTTCGCGCTGACAGCAGCAACCGTCGTGTCGTTGCGTTCACTCAGCGACTTGTAGCAGCCCAACATGCGTGCGTGCCACTGGAGATTCGCTCGGGTAGCTGCACCGTTGCAACCGCTCCGGAATTGAGTGCTTTTGCGTCGTACACCACACAGTGCGACACATCGTTTGGCACGTCGGAGGTAAAGGTAATGAGCCACGCATCATCTTCGTCGACCGCATCCGGTTTTGGGGCCACCACGGTTTCACTGCCAACCACGCCGTCACCGAACATCAACACTTCTTCGCGCCCGGTACGTACATCGTGCTTGATGAGTCCATCGAAGGTGAACATCCCTCTGGTCGGCACCACCGAGTACACGTAGCGATACGGCAATCCGGCATTGGCTTGGTTGATCATGCCGAATTCGGTGATGGTGTCGCTCAGGTACCCTTCCGTCACTGCTCCCGTGCGCAGGTTGAAGCGCCAGCGGTACGGCCGTGACTTCATGGAGTGCAGGTCGAGAAAGCGGAACATCCTGGCTTCCAAGGTGGAATCAGTGGCAACTCGCGGCGATGGGTCGTCTTCAAAGTAACCGTCGAGCACCACTTCGTCGCCATCCTCCCATGCATTGATCCAGTGCAACACGAACGTCGATCGGCACTCGAACCAACGAACGTCCTGCGATGCACCGAAACGCGGGATGATGCCGATGCGCATCGGCATGTCGCGGTAGTAGCGAGTCGCATAGATTCCGCGTTGAATCAATTCGGGGTCCCAGAACAACGGACAGTCGTTGAGGATGGAATAGTTCGGTGTAAACGCCATATCGTGCGGCAAGCGAGCACCAGGCAACTCGATGGGAACATAGTGCACCAATTGGCGGTCAGCGGATACCACTCCGTAGTGCATGAAGGGTGCCGAGGTTTGATAGTTGAAGAACAGCAGCTCTCCGGTGTGCTCGTCCACCTTGGTGTGTGCCGATACTCCGGCAGACGGAAATGCGCCACCCCAGGTTTCTTTGCCGAGATCGTCCAGGGTGTGTGGGTTCAGTCGGTACAAATCACCACACTGATAAAAACTGGAGACTGCCACTCCCGCGTGAACCACGATGTCGGTGCTTGACGCGTCCTTCATCCGGCCGCGCGCACACTTGCCTTCTCGCAACGATCTACTCGGGGGTTCTGCAAGACCCGCCCACAACGCCTGTCCGGCATCAACTTCGGCGCGAAACCCGTCGGTTTGCACGAAACGGTTGCGATACTCCACTTCGCCGTCACAAAACGACATCATGTGGATCATGCCGTCGCCATCGAAAGGGTGATAACGGCCGATGGATTCAAAGAGCGGGTTCTCGGTATTGCGCAGATACACGCCGTTCAAATCTTGCGGAATTTCGCCGGTCACCTTCATCGCACGAGTGGTGTGCTCGGTGGTTTGCGGCCGCCACGCTGCGCTTCGATACGGGTGCGAATCGCCCGACGGAAGATTCGAGTCGTATCGACGAACGATCGTCACGACACGAGCGTAAACCCACCGTCAATCACGAGCACTTGCCCGGTCATGTGCGGGTTGCGAACGATGCCGAGCACCGCCTCGGAGCAGTCGCTGGCGTAGGCGGAGCGCTTCAACGGTGACGACTTCGACACGAAGTCGTGCATCGCTCCCCAGTCCTGCGTCCACGGGGTTTGCACCAAGCCAGGTGCGACTGCGTTGAAGCGGATTGGTCCGTACGACTTTGCCATCAACACCGTCATGTGGTTGAGCGCCGCTTTGGTCATGGCATACGCCATGGAACTTCCGACGGGGCGCACACCAGCGATGGAAGTGATGTTCACTACGTTGCCATCCGAACTCTCACGCAAGTGCGGAATTGCAGCTTTGGTGAGCCACCACGTTCCGTACACGTTCACCTTGAAGGTCTTGTCGAAGATCTCGTCGGTAAGTCCGTCCAAGTCGCCGTGTGGTACGAGCGTGGTCCACCCGGCGTTGTTCACCAGAATGTCGAGGCGCCCGAAGGTGTCCACGGTTTCATCGATCAGCCGTTGACCTTGGGCTTGATCGCTGATGTCGGCCTGAATGTAGGCGCCTTTGGTAACAAGCGACGCTGCAACTTTGCGGCCCGCCTCCACCGAAGACGACGAGTTCACCACCACGTGAGCACCGAGTTCGGCAAGCCGATGTGCAGTGGATTCACCGATACCGCTCGATGATCCGGTGACGATTGCTACCTTGCCGCTGAGTTCGCCCATGACTGAACCTCCGCTGCCGACACTAGGTCCGGTTGCGCAACTTTTTCAGGGCGAAACGAACGACGAAGAGCACGATGACCGCGATCACCACGTACTGCAATACGGCCACGTACGGCTCCACCTTGTCCCACTGGTTGCCGAGGACCGCGCCGGCGCCCACGAGCGCGGTGTTCCACACCGCACTTCCCATGGCCGTGTACACGATGAAAGGCACCAGACGCATCCGACGAAAACCGGCGGGAATCGACACCACCGAACGAATGAGCGGCACGCATCGTCCGAGCAAGACTGCGGCGACTGCATGGCGATCGAACCATGCCTCGGCACGCGCCAGATCGGTCGGCTTCACCCCGAACCATCTTCCGAATCTCTCGATGAATGCCGCCAACCGCACCTGCCCGATGAGGGCGGCAATCGCATACAACACGAGTGCACCAATCACTGCGCCAACCGTGGCGGCAAGGATCATCACGGAGACCGAGCCGTCACCACGTTGTGCAACGAAGCCGGCGAAAGGCAACACGATTTCCGACGGAATCGGCGGAAACACGTTTTCAAGAATTACCAGTAGTGCCACGCCGAGGGCACCCAGTTGCTCGATGACGTCCTGCACCCACGCTGCCAAGTCGCCGAGCACGGCAACCAACCTTAGTTGCGCGACCGGTTCGTCGGCCGCACGGCGACTTGGCTAGTTACGCGACAACTCTTTGCGATTCTTGAACTTCGCGGAGCGATAGTCCTTGTTCATCAGCGCAATGACGTCGAGCGAGATTTCCTTCGGGCATGCGGCTGAGCACTCGCCGTGGTTGGTGCACGAACCGAAGTGCTCGTCCATGGTGTCGACCATGGCTTCGGCACGCTTGAAGCGTTCGGCCTGACCCTGCGGCAACAAGTTGAGGTGTGCAATCTTTGCACCCACGAACAAGTTGGCCGCACCGTTGGGGCATGCCGCCACACACGCGCCACATCCGATACACGCTGCAGAGTCCATCGACGCATCCGCAACCGGCTTTGGAACGGGGATGAGGTTGGCATCGGGTGCGCCACCAGTGGGTGACGTGATGTACCCACCAGACTCCACGATGCGGTCGAAGGCCGAACGATCGACCATGAGATCCTTGACGATGGGGAAGGCACCGGCACGCCATGGCTCGATCACGATGGTGTCGTTGCTCTTGAACGAACGCATGTGCAACTGGCACGTGGTGGTGGCGCGCTGAGGACCATGGGCTTGACCGTTGATCATCAATGAGCACGTTCCACAAATTCCTTCACGGCAGTCGTGGTCGAACACCACGGCCTCCTTGCCGTCGGCGATGAGGCGCTCGTTGAGCACGTCGAGCATTTCCAAGAACGATGCCTCGTCAGTGATGGATTCGATCACATGGGTTTCAAAGTTGCCCTTGGCGGTCGGTCCATCCTGTCGCCAGACCTTCACGGTGAGATTCTTCAGAACGTGGCTCACTTGTAGCTCCTCGTGGCGAGTTGCAGAGTTTCGAACGACAGCTGCTCTTCGTGGCGAGTTGCATTGTTGGCATCGCCAGTCCATTCCCAGGCGGCCACATGGCAGTAATTCTCATCGTCACGCTGTGCTTCGCCTTCGGCGGTCTGGTATTCCACGCGGAAATGGCCACCGGCACTCTCTTCGCGAGTGAGCGCGTCCTTGCACATGAGCATGCCCAACTGGAAGAAGTCGTCCACGCGGCCTGCCTTCTCCAAGGTTTGATTCACACCCTCGCCAGTACCGGTGACGCGGAGATCCTTCTTGAATTCGTCGTACAACGCCGGAATCTCGCTGATTGCCTTTTCCAAGCCGTTGCGATCGCGCTCCATGCCGCAGTAATCCCAAATGATCTTCCCGAGTTCGCGATGGAAGTAGTCGGGTGACCGTGTGCCCTTCACGTTGATGTACGCCTGATAGCGATCGCGGGCCTCGGCCTCGACGCGCTTGAACTCGGGGTGATCGGTGCCGGGCACGCTCTTGTTGAGCAGCGGTGCCAACCCGTTGCTGATGGTGTACGGCAGGACGAAATAGCCGTCAGCAAGACCTTGCATCAATGCACTCGCGCCGAGACGGTTTGCGCCGTGATCGGAGAAGTTCGCCTCTCCTGCGGCATACAAACCCGGAATGGTGGTTTGCAATTCGTAGTCCACCCACAGTCCGCCCATGGTGTAGTGCGTCGCAGGATAAATGCGCATCGGCACCTGGTAGGGATTTTCACCGGCAATGCGCTCGTACATCTCGAACAAGTTTCCGTAGCGCTCTTCCACGACGTTGCGACCCAGGCGGTTGATCGCGGCCGAGAAGTCCAGATACACGCCGTTCTTCAGCGGACCTACTCCCTGACCCCTATCAACCAGGCGTTTGGCGGCGCGCGATGAAATGTCGCGCGGCGCCAAGTTGCCGTACGACGGATACAACCGCTCGAGGTAGTAGTCGCGATCCTCTTCCGGAATCTGGTGTGCCGGACGAGTTTCGTCGGCATTCTTCGGCACCCATACTCGGCCGTCGTTGCGCAGCGATTCGCTCATCAACGTGAGCTTCGACTGCGTTTCATCGGCCTGCGGAATGCACGTGGGGTGAATTTGCGTGAAGCAAGGATTTGCGAAGTACGCACCACGACGGTGTGCTCGCCACGCAGCGGTGACGTTGCAGTTCATTGCGTTGGTGGAAAGGAAATACACGTTGCCGTAGCCACCGGTGGCCAACACCACTGCGTGTGCTGCATGGCTGGTGACCTGACCCGTGAGGAGGTCGCGCGTCACGATGCCGGCCGCTCGCCCGTCGATCACCACAACATCGACCAATTCGCAACGGTTGAACAACCTCACGCCGCCCAAACCAATCTGTCGCGACAATTGTTGGTATGCGCCGAGCAACAACTGCTGGCCCGTCTGGCCACGCGCGTAGAACGTACGGCTGACCTGTGCGCCACCGAAGCTTCGGTTGTCGAGGAGTCCGCCGTACTCACGTGCGAATGGCACACCCTGGGCCACCATCTGGTCGATGATGTTCACCGAAACTTGTGCAAGGCGATACACGTTTCCTTCGCGTGACCTGAAGTCGCCGCCCTTGATGGTGTCGGTGAACAATCGCGACACACTGTCGCCGTCACCCTGGTAGTTCTTCGCCGCATTGATGCCGCCCTGCGCCGCAATGGAGTGGGCTCGGCGTGCCGAGTCGTGGAACGTGAATGCATCAACCTGATATCCGAGCTCGGCGAGCGTCGCTGCAGCTGATGCACCTGCCAGTCCGGTACCGACGACGATCACCTTGAACTTGCGCTTGTTGTTGGGGTTCACCAACTTGGCATTTGCCTTGAACGTGTCCCACTTGTCTGCCAGCGCACCGGCCGGAACCTTGGAATTGAGCTTGGCGCTGGTGGTGGAACGATCTTCGAGCATGGTCATGTGGTTACCTCGTTCAGACGCTGACGATTCCGAGTGTTACTGCAACGGGAAATGACACGTTGCCGATGACAACGATGGCGGCAAAGCCACGCGCAAACGCGATGCGCCATGCATTGAAGCGCGGGTTGTTCCACCCGAGCGACTGGAAAATGCTCCACACGCCATGGCTGAGATGCAAGCCAAGGAGCAGATTGGCCACGACGTAGAACAATGCAACCGGCCAGCGGTCGAGACTGCGCACCACATTGGCGTACACCTCGGCACGCACGAAGTCGCCGTCGGCACCAACGGTGTTGACCACACCAAACGTGAGGTCGAGCAAGTGCCACACGATGAACGTGAACACCACGATGCCCGACAACCGCATGGATCGGCTCGCCAATGACGCTTCCTGATAGTCACGCGCACTCTGGTAGCGAACCGGACGTGCACGGCGATTCAACATCGTGAGTGACCACGCCGCATGCAAGTGCAGTGCCAACATGCCGATCAGACCGAGGCGCAGAATCCACAGCACCGACTCCTTTGGTGCCAGGGGGTAGAGCAACTTCTTCAAGAACTCCGCGTACTCATTCAGATCGGCTGCGCCGAAGTACATCTTCAGGTTGCCGATCATGTGGAACAACACGAACCCCATGAGGGCGATTCCCGAGACGGCCATTGCGTACTTCTTGCCGACGGCCGTGCCGTACAAATCGAGCAGGAACGGTTTGCGGGTTCGCGAAGCTGCCGCAGTGGCGGTGACGGGTTCGCGGACGGGAGCAGTCGAGGTGGCCATGGGCATCAATTCCGTGGAAGACGCTAGTTCTGCCGTCGCCTCACCCTGAACTCCTCGCCCAAGTCACGGGCGTGAAGCCCGTCTCACCCACTTCAAGCGGCTCGCCTCGACATTCTCTACACTCTCTGAGACCCATAAAACGGGGTTTGCCACGGCAACCCCTCTCGTAGCAAGGAATATGACGTGACTGCTCTCTTGGCATCTGAAGGTGGCTGGCAGGATTTCACCCTCCGCGGAGGAGAATGGCTGGTGCTTGGCCTCTCGGGAGCGGCATCGCTCCTGGCCTTGGCCGTTGGCCTCTTCCTCGTGCGGTCGGTGCTCGCCCAGGATGAAGGTACGCCGAAGATGAAGGAGATCGCCACGGCGATTCAAGTTGGCGCGTGGGCGTATCTCAAGCGACAGTTCCGCACCATCGGCTTGATTCTGGTACCGGTGGCAATCATCGTGTTCGTCACCTCCGTGGCCATCGAGAAGCCGAATGGTGATACTGCACTGAGCTTCGTATCGTCGGGAATCTTCCGCACCATCGCCTTCTTGCTGGGCTGTGTGGCGTCGGGACTCACCGGATACATCGGTATGACGCTCGCGACTCGCGGAAACGTTCGTACCGCTGCTGCAGCGCGTCGTGGGTCGATGCGTGAAGCACTCGAAGTTGCGTTCCGTACCGGTGGTGTGGCGGGAATGTTCACCGTGGGACTTGGATTGCTTGGTGCAACGATCATCATCGCACTCTTCCAGAACACCTCGTCGGCCATGCTCGTTGGATTCGGATTCGGTGGCTCACTCATCGCATTGTTCTTGCGTGTAGGTGGCGGCATCTTTACCAAGGCCGCCGACGTTGGTGCCGACCTGGTCGGAAAGGTCGAAGCCGGGATTCCGGAGGACGACCCACGTAACCCAGCCGTAATCGCCGACAACGTCGGTGACAACGTGGGCGACTGTGCCGGCATGGCTGCCGACTTGTTCGAAAGCTACGAAGTAACGCTCGTTGCATCGATCATCCTCGGTGTGGCTGCATTCAACTCGGTGGGCCTGAACCCGGCACTCGGCTTGGTGTTCCCACTTGCCGCGCGCGCAATCGGCGTCGTCGCATCCATCGCAGGTGTGTTCGCAGTGCGAGCCAAAGAAGGCGAGACGAATGCGTTGAAGCCGATCAATCGTGGCTTCTTGATGGCCGGCATCATCACCGTGATTGGCACGTTGCTGCTGTCGCTGTACTACATCGGCAATCCAGCCAAGAACACGAACGTGTTCGGCGAAGCCGACAACGTGGTTGCCGTCTCGGGAATCGGCTGGCGCGTCTTTGGCGCCGTGCTGATTGGTTTGGTCCTCGCGCAGGTATTGAGCCGACTCACCGAGTACTTCACCGGCACGGAATACAGCCCGGTGGAAGAAATAGCGGCCTCCGCCGAAACCGGTCCTGCAACCGTGGTGTTGTCGGGCACGGCATCTGGTCTTGAGTCGTCGGTGTACGCCATCATCTGCATTGCCATTTCACTTGGCGGCACGCTCTGGTTGGGTGGCGGCAACATCCTGCTCTCGCTGTATCTCGTCGCGCTGTGCGGCATGGGAATGTTGGCCACGACGGGTGTGATCGTGTCGGAAGACACCTTCGGTCCTGTAGCTGACAACGCCGCAGGCATTGCCGAAATGGCGGGCGAATTCGAGGGTGAGCCACGCAAGATCATGGTGAGCCTCGACGCCGTCGGCAACACCACCAAGGCAGTCACCAAGGGATTTGCCATCGGTTCGGCAGTCATTGCGGCAGTGGCACTCTTTGCCTCGTACATCGAGACCATCGCCGGCCAACTCAAGCTGAAGGACGCCGCTGGCAACCTTCTCAAGGGTGATGCCATCTTCCAAGCGGTTGAAACTCAAATCAACGTTGCCGACGTGAAGACCTTCATCGGGTTGCTCATCGGTGGCTCGATCGCATTCATGTTCTCCGCACTCGCCATTCGCGCCGTGGGTCGTACCGCAGGCGTGGTGGTGCAGGAAGTTCGTGCGCAGTTCAAGGACGGCGGCATCATGGCCGGCACCAAGCAACCCGACTACGGTCCCGTCATCGACATCTGCACCAAGGCGTCGCTGCGCGAACTCACCACGCCGGCACTGCTTGCGGTGTTGACGCCGGTCATCGTCGGCTTCGGTATCAACTACTTCGCTCTCGGTGCGTTCTTGGCAGCGGTCATCCTCACCGGTCAGTTGATGGCCAACTACTTGAGCAACTCCGGTGGTGCATGGGACAACGCCAAGAAGTACATCGAAGACGGCCACCATGGTGGCAAGGGCTCCGATGCACACAAGGCTGCCGTCATCGGTGACACCGTTGGCGACCCATTCAAGGACACCGCTGGTCCGGCACTCAACCCGCTCATCAAGGTGATGAACCTCGTGTCGTTGTTGATCTTGCCCGCAGTCATCAACCTTCGTGACGACACTGCCGCTCGCTACACCATCGCCGGCGTAGCCCTGGTGGTGTTGTTGGCTTCGATCTACCGCTCGAGCCGACAGACCGTCAGCTTCCAGTCCGCCTAAGCCTGTACTGATCCACTCGTCGTGCGCTACCTGAGCGACGAGTGGATCACGGCGGTTGCTCGGCATCTTTCTGCCGACGCTGCGATCAATGCATTGGCACCCCGACATTCGGTGGTCATCACGCAGTTGGTGACCACCACCCCGTTCGGTGATGTGGAATACCACTTCGCATGTCGTGATGGAGTGCTGAGTTTCGGCAAAGGTTCGGTGCCGTGCGATGTCACGTTCACCCAGAGTTACGACACTGCAGTTGGTGTCGCCACCGGCAAGGTGAATGCAGCAGAGGCATTCATCAACGGTCTCGTTCGATTCAACGGCGACCACCAAAAAGTGATCGACGCTCAACCTTTGTTTGCCGCACTCGACGCCGTGTTTGCCCGTGTGCGCGAAACCACCGAGTACCGCTGACGCTCGACTGCGCCAATCCACCTCGGGCGAGGTGGCTGTCACTTCCGCCTCGGACGAGGTGACAGTATCTTGCGCCTCGGACGGGGCGGGTGTCTCTAAATGAGGCCGAGGGCCTTCACGGCATCACGCTCTTCTTGTAGCTCGGCAACGGATGCATCGATCTTGGCGCGGCTGTAGCCGTCGATCTCCAAGCCCTTCACGATCTGATACTTGCCACCCGAGCACGTGCACGGAAACGACGACACCAAACCCTCCGGCACACCGTACGAACCGTCGCTGGGTACCGACATGCTGACCCAGTCGCCTGGCGCAGTGCCGAGTGCCCAGGAACGAATGTGGTCGATTGCCGCATTGGCCGCCGATGCGGCTGAGGACGCTCCGCGCGCCTTGATGACCGCTGCCCCGCGCTTGGCAACCGTCGGAATGAACGTGTCATTGATCCAGACGTCATCGTTCACCAGCGACTTGGCGGGCTTGCCGTCCACTTCGCAATGCGAGAGGTCGGGGTACTGCGTGGTGGAGTGATTGCCCCAGACGGTCATCTTCTTGATGCTGGACACCGGGCGGTTGACGCGCATGGCGAGCTGCGAGAGAGCACGGTTGTGGTCGAGGCGGGTCATTGCGGTGAATTGACGTGGATCGATTCCAGCCGCGTTGTTGAGTGCAATCAATGCGTTGGTGTTGGCCGGGTTACCCACCACGAGTACTTTGATGTCCTTCTTGGCACTCCTGGCGATCGCTTCGCCTTGGGGCTTGAAGATTCCACCGTTTGCCGAGAGCAAGTCCTTGCGTTCCATGCCGTCTTTGCGGGGCATCGCCCCGACGAGCAACGCGACGTCGGCATCACCAAATGCAACGTTTGCATCATCGGTGCACACCACGCTGTCGAGCAGCGGGAATGCGCAGTCATCGAGCTCCATCTTCACGCCGGACAGCGCACCGAGTGCGGGTGTCACTTCCAAGAGTTGCAAAATGACCTTTGTATCCGGCCCGAGCATCGCGCCCGATGCAATTCGGAAGATGAGGCTGTATCCGATTTGTCCTGCTGCGCCGGTAACGGCGACTCGTACTGGAGTTGTCACGGGGGCTCACGCTAGACGATTGCCCCGACACCGTGGCAAACAGAGACCTACAGACGGCCGACCGCCTGCATGATGAGGTCGGCGTAGAAGCGAGCCCCCGCTGGTCGCAAGTGCGTTTGATCCGAGTACAGGTACTCCGGAAACTGTCCCACGACGGTGTGCCAGTCGAGCACTTTCACGTTCGAATACTTCGTGGGGAGCGCATTGATGAGACGGTTGTTGATCGTTTGACGTGGCTCGCTCGGCACGTGCACGGTGAGAAACAACACCAGTGGAGTATCCACGAGAGTCGCCATGATCTCGTCGAACACTTCCTCGGTCGTGGTGCTGTTGGTGCCGAGGTGTATCACCACGATGGAACCCAATCGTCGAACCGACTTGAGATAGTTCACGATCTCCAGTGCTTGGCGCACGGAGCGACTCTTCATCGCATCGACCGTGGCACCGCGTGCAGTCAGTTCCCGCGCCGCACCGAGCATCACCGAGTCGCCGATTGCCAGGACGTCGATGAGCTGGCCATCGAGGGTGGTGGTCTGGGTTACCCCGCCACCAATGATCACTGGTTGGCTCTGATCAACCGTGGTCGGCGACGTGTCGCCAAGCACGTTCACCACCGCCGATTCGCTCTCCGCAAGGCTCTGGCTGATGTCGTTCAACTTGACGTCTGCCGTGGCAACGCTCACCAGCGCAAAAGCGGGAAGCATTGCGCTGAGAGCAAAAGCGCCCGCACGACGACGCCGTGTTGCAGAGTCGACCAATACGCCGAAACGCCGCTCTTCGCGACGAGTGCGCCACCATGTGCCAAACCTGCCGTCGCGCACCGGCAGCTCCACATAGCGATAGGACAACTCGGTAATCGCCAGCGTCAACAGCATCAGCAAAACGAACTCGTACGGTGTGAGGCCCTTCCCGGCAAATCGTCGGTACATCTGGAACACCGGCCAGTGGTACAGGTACAAGCCGTACGAGCGCTGCCCGATGTAGGTCATCACACGGTTGCCGAGCAATGCGTGGGTCATCGTGGCCGTCGGGTGAACGGCCGCTGCGATGACGGCGACACTGGCCACACCGACCAAGAAGAAACCACCTCGGAACAACACGTCGTATCCGGCAAGACCGACATTGGTGATCTCCACCACGTCTCGGAACACCGCAGCTGATACCGCCAAACCGGCTAGTCCGAGCAAGAACACTCCGTCGAGCAACTGACCTCGTGTGCCGATCGGCGAGGTCTGCAGCAGCCACGGTCGCCAAAACACCGCCAGCGCAGCACCAAGGAAGAGTCCACCAGCGCGGGTGAACGTTCCGAGGAAGAGAAAATCGATCCGTGACACGGGTTGACCGAGGAATGCCATGAACTGTTCGGGGGTGTCCGTCACCGTTCCAATTGCTCCGCTGCGGTAGGTGACGGCCGTGAACACCGCGATTGCAATGGATGTCGCGATGAAGAGCACGCCGACGAGAGGCAGCCTGCGTCGGCCGAGCTTCATCAGCGCCAACATGATCACGGGCCAGAACACGTAGAACTGCTCCTCCACTGCCAGCGACCAGAGGTGGCGAAGCGGCACGAAGTCGAATGCCGTGAAGTACGAGGTGCCGACCCAAATTTGGAACCAATTGAAGCCGTACATCAACGCGGCAATGATGTCGCCGCGCAAGTTGCCGAGGGTGTCGCGCTCGAAGATCGAGCAGTACACCGCAACGAGGAGGAGCAACATCCACAGCGCGGGCAACAATCGCCGGGCGCGACGTACCCAGAACTGCTTGAGGTCGATTCGACCATCTCGCTCCGACTCTGCAATCAGCAACGAGGTGATGAGGAATCCGCTGATGACGAAGAACACTTCGACACCCAGGAATCCACCGCCGAGCCACTTCTTGTTGGCGTGGTACACGATGACGGCAATTACCGCGAGCGCACGTACGCCATCCAGTGCGGGAAGGTAGCCCAGCAAACTTGGTCGCTTGTCACTCATATCGAACCTTCGTCGCTCACGAAAGACCCAGATTACGGAAAATCTCGCGCGGCGCCACCGAGCGATTCAAGGTGTACACGTGCAATCCCGGTGCACCTGCAGCCAACAGGTCGCTACTCAACTTCGTTGCAACCTCTACTCCCAACTTGCGAACGTCCTCGGGGTGTTCCAGCGGTGCCAGTCGATCGGTCAGCCAGTTGGGTAGCGCTGCACCCGACATCTGAGCCATCTTGACGATCTGGCTCTTGTTGGTCACCGGCATCACGCCCGGAATCACCGGCTTTGTTACTCCAAGTGCCGCCAACTCGTCGACGAGTCGGCAATAGTGCTCTACATCGAAGAAGAACTGTGTCATCGCAAAATCGGCGAGGCGGAGCTTTTCAGCCAGATGCTGTCGATCCATCTGACGCGATGTCGAACGCGGGTGCACCTCGGGATGTGCTGCCACACCGATACACACATCGAAATTGGCACGGAGGTGCTCCACCAGATCGAGCGCGTAGCGGAAATCACTCGGGCCGAGTTGGGTCGGATCGGTGGGCAAGTCGCCACCCAAAGCCAGGATGTTGACGACTCCCGCGGCCTCGTACTCGCCCAGGAGTCCATCCAGTTCTGCGCGCGTCTGCCCCACGCACGTCAGGTGAGCCACTGGTGGAATCGTGCCCTTGCGGGCAAGATCCACCACGACGTCGCGCGTACGAGTGCGGGTGCTGCCCAGGGCGCCATACGTAACCGAATAAAAACTCGGCTGCAATGGTGTCAATTCATCGATGGTCGTGGCGAGCTGTGCCTGGGCTTCGTCGGACTTCGGCGGGAAGAACTCGAATGAAAACGTTCGCCCCCGCGCAAGGAGATCGCTCACTCGCATAGGTTCCTCAAAGGCTACGGACGCAGAGAACTACGGCTGCATATGAGATGACGTGAATGGCGAAACGCTGCGCGTTAGCCGAGAGAAGCAATGATCTGTGCCATCAGCTGCCCTGCTTCGGTTGGATTGGCTCCAACCTTGACGCCTGCAGCACGAAGTGCATCCATCTTGCCTTGCGCCGTTCCCTTACCGCCCGACACGATTGCGCCAGCGTGGCCCATCTTCTTGCCCGCAGGTGCCGTCACACCCGCGATGTACGCGCTCATGGGCTTGGTGACGTTGGCCTTGATGAATTCGGCTGCTTCTTCTTCAGCCGAACCGCCAATTTCGCCGATCATGAGGATTGCGCTGGTCTCCGGATCTTTCTGGAATTCTGCAAGGCAGTCCACGAAGGAAGTTCCCGGCACCGGGTCGCCGCCGATGCCGACACACGTGGTCACGCCGATGCCCTGTTGCTTGAGCTCGAACAATGCTTGGTACGTGAGCGTTCCCGATCGCGACACGATGCCGACATTCTTGCCACCAGGCGTGGGTTCGTGTGCAATTTCACCCGCGGTAATGCCGATGTTGCAGCGCCCCGGGCTGATGATGCCCGGACAATTCGGGCCCAACAATCTGGTGCGTGGATAATCACGCTTCAACGTTGCATACACGCGGGCTTCGTCCTGGGCAGGAATTCCTTCGGTGATGCACACCACGAAACCCACGCCGGCTGCCGCAGCTTCCAAGATTGCTGCCGGTGCAGCCTTGGGTGGCACCGCAACGAACGATGCGTCGGCACCAGTTGCCTTCACGGCATCTGCGACGCTGTCGAACACTGGAATACCTTCGACGTCCTGACCACCCTTGCCCGGTGTTACTCCAGCAACGACCTTGGTGCCATACGCACGATTCCGCAAACCGTGAAACTTGCCTTGACCGCCGGTGAGACCTTGCACGATCACCTTGGTGTGTTCATTGACAAAAATCGCCATGATCAACTTGCCTTTCCAGTGGAGTACGTCATGTTCAGCCGACCTTTCCGTTGGCGATGTCCACGGCGGCACGAGCCGCTTCGAGCATCGTGGGCTTGGACATCAACTTGCTCGATGGAATCCCTGCCTCGGCGAGTATCGCCCGACCCTGATCGGCGTTGGTGCCATCCAAACGAATCACGATGGGAGCGCGAAGTTCCACTCGACGCATGGCTTCGACGATGCCCTTTGCGACCTCTTCACCACGTGTGATTCCACCAAAGATGTTGATGAAGATGCTCTTTACTTTGGTGTCGAAATTGATGACTTCGAGTGCGGCAGTCATGAGTTCTGCGTTTGCGCCACCACCGATGTCGAGGAAGTTCGCAGCCTTACCGCCAACCTGGTTCACCACGTCCAACGTGCTCATCGCCAAACCGGCACCGTTGGCAATGATTCCCACGCTGCCATCGAGCCCGATGTACTGCAGGTCCTTCTCGCGTGCCAAGCGCTCACGATCATCGAGTTCTTCGGTGGCGCGGAACGCCTCCCACTCCGGGTGACGGAAGAGTGCATTGCCGTCCAAGCTCACCTTGGCATCGAGTGCGTGCACTTCACCGGTGGGCTTCAAGATCAATGGGTTGATCTCCGCCAAGTCACAATCACCCTTCACGAAGCAGTCGTACAGCTTCACCAAAATGTCGGCGACACCATCCTGTGCCTTTGCCGGAATTCGCGCGTCTGCCGCAGCCTTCTTCGCAACGGCAGCATCGATTCCCACGATGGGGTTGACGTGCAGCTTCACGATTGCAGTGGGGTCTTTTGCGGCAACTTCCTCGATGTCCACCCCACCTTGCGCTGACAACATCAACAGGTGCTGTTTCGCGGCGCGGTCCAACGTGAACGACGCGTAGTACTCCTCGGCAATGTCGGAGGCGCACTCCACCCACACGCGCTTGACGACATGTCCTTTGATGTCCATGCCGAGAATGTTCGTGGCGTGCGTTTGCACCTCGGCCTTGTCGTTGGCCAACTTGATTCCGCCCGCCTTGCCGCGGCCGCCGACCTGTACCTGTGCCTTCACCACCACCGGGTAACCGACTCGCTCGGCGATTGCAATGGCCTCGTCCACCGTGTGCGCGACATCACCGGCCGAAACCGGGATACCAAACTTCGCGAAGTACTGCTTGCCTTGATATTCGAACAGGTCCATTAGTTGCTCACCTTTTCTCGCTCGTCGAGCGCTGCTTCGAGCCACTCGGCAATCGTCTTCAACGACGAACCTGGCCCGAAGATTTCGCTGACACCTTGTTGTTTGAGAGCTGCCGCATCGGCATCGGGAATGACTCCACCGCCGAAGATCATCACATCGCCCATGTCTCGAGCCCGCAACTCGTCCATCACCCGAGGAAACAACGTGAGATGCGCGCCGGACAACAGTGAGAGCCCGACTGCATCGACATCCTCCTGCAGTGCGGTTTCGGCGATCTGCTCGGGAGTTTGGTGCAGACCGGTGTAGATGACTTCGAATCCGTGATCGCGCAGTGCGCGAGAGATGGTCTTTGCCCCACGATCGTGGCCGTCAAGTCCCGGCTTGGCAACGACTACGCGATAGGGCCGCTTCACAAGTAGAGAAGCCTACGCCCCGAGGTGCTGGCACACTGTGTGGCGTGTTCAAACGACTTCGCTCCCCGCTTGCCCGGGCCACCGTGCCGATCGTCGCGGGGCTTGCGTTTTTTGCCGTGCTCTTCGGCGTCACGTGGCTGTTTGCCGACCGCGCCACCGACAACCGCAAGCGAGAGGTTCGTTCGGGCGACTACACGTTTCGAGTGGGACCAGTCGACGACATTGCCGACATCGTCAAACGGGATGGCCCAATCTTGTATCCCGACCTTCGTGACACCACCTACCAACGCAGCATCGTCGTGGACCACACCGGCGACGAGCCGTCACGTGGCTGGCAGGTGTACTACGCGTATCCCGCCGACCGTGGCCCCGAGTGCTTGGTGACACATATCGAGAGCAGTCGCAATTTCGTGGATTGTGAAGAGCGCACCCTTCCGGTGGAGGCATTGCATCGGCCCGTCGATGTCCGACCGGTCGTGGAGAATCGCTCCAGCCTGCTGATCGACCTGCGCGCGCCCTAAATCGCTACCGCTTCGTCAGTGGCGACGACGCGGACGGCGCAACCGACTCCGCTACCGCTTCGTCAGTGGCGCCCATGCCAGCGCCAGGACCTTGGTGCCCTTGTCCACGAAACGCACCGTCGCTTCCGCTTTTTCTCCTGCACCGTCCAGGTCGATGATCACACCTTCGCCAAACACCGGATGCACGACGTCGTCACCAATGGCAAAGTTGTGCGACGCCTTCGGCTCGCGAACCACCGGACGCAACGCTTCGCTCGCCGCCGAGGTGACACTTCGCGAATCGCGTTGCTGTCGTGCGCCGCGAAAATCCGGCACCGGGGTTCGGGACCAGTCGGTTCGTTCGCGCAAATGCCCGCGACCTTCGTCGGCACCGGTGTCGACGCTGCCCTTTCGGTCGAGGAGGTCGGCGGGAATCTCGTCGAGAAACCGTGATGGCGGGTTGTACTGACGCGAACCATGCAATCCGCGACTCCATGCATGGGTGAGATAGAGACGTCGTTCGGCGCGCGTGATTCCCACGTACGCAAGTCGACGCTCTTCCTCCAATTGAGTCGGGTCGAGCAACGTTCGGCTGTGTGGGAAGATGCCCTCCTCCCAGCCAGCGATGAACACGGTGGGAAACTCGAGGCCCTTTGCCGAGTGCAAGGTCATCATCATCACCTTGTCGTCACCGGCAATTTCGTCGGTGTCGGACACCAGTGACACCTTTTCGAGAAAATCATTGGCGTCGGGGAACTCCTCTGCAGCCCCGATGAGTTCCTCCAAGTTCTCGATCCGGCCTTGCGCCTCGTGCGTGTCTTCGTTTCGCAACTCGGCCAAGTATCCGCTGCGCTCCAGTAGTTCGCGTAACAGATGTGCGGGGCCGTGAATGGTTTCGCTTTCGAGCGAATCAATCAGGGTGAGGAACTCGTTGATGCCACGAAGCGCCGCACCGCCCACACCTGCCGACGCCGCCCGTCGCAGCGCCACCGACAATGCCAGGCTCTGCTCCTTGGCAAGTGCCGACACCTTGTCCAAGCTGGTATCGCCAACGCCTCGCTTCGGCACGTTGATTGCACGACGAATGCTCATCTCGTCGGCTGGGTTCATCACACAGCGCAGGTAGGCAATGGCATCCTTCACTTCCTTGCGGTCGTAGAACTTGGTACCACCGATCACTCGATACGGGATATCACCATCAATGAGGAATTCTTCGATGACTCGGCTCATCGCATTGGTTCGATAAAAAATGGCCATCTCGCGCCAATTCACGGCTTCGTGTCGATGCAACCGCTTCAGCTCGGAGATGACGAAGCGCGCTTCTTCGTCCTCGTCTTCGGCGTAGTAACGAACGATCTTGTCTCCGGTGCCGACTTCGGTCCACAATTCCTTGGGTTTGCGCTCCACGTTGTTGGAGATGACGGCATTGGCTGCGTCCAGGATCACCTGAGTGCTGCGGTAATTCTGTGCCAGCACCACCGTGTACACATCGGGAAATGCACGTTCGAACTGCAGGATGTTGCGGTAGTCGGCACCACGAAAGGCGTAGATGCTCTGGTCGGTGTCACCCACCACGCACACATTGTGATGTTCGCGACCCAGCAACAACACGATCTCGTTCTGCGCAAGGTTCGTGTCTTGGAACTCGTCGACCAGCACGTGCTTGAAGCGATCCTGGTATGCGGCAAGTACTTCGGGGTGCTCACGAAACAGGTGCACGACGTTCACCAACAGGTCGTCGAAATCCATTGCTCCGGCTCGCAACAAACGGTGCTGGTACTCCGTGTATATCTCTGCGTACTTCGTTTCGAATGGGCCGAATGCATCGGCGGCGGCACCCGACGGATTCACCAACTCGTTCTTCCACAGACTGATTCGAGCTTGGGCACCTTTGGACGGAAACCGCTTTGGATCGAGGTTCAGATCACGAATGATTTGACCAACCAATCGCAACGAGTCGGCCGAGTCGTAGATGGTGAAGCTCTTTGGATATCCCAGACGATCGGCGGTTGCCCGAAGAATTCTCACGCACGCCGCATGGAACGTACTCACCCACATTTTGTCGGCCACCTCGCCGACGAGGGTCTTGACTCGAGCCTTCATTTCCTGGGATGCCTTGTTGGTGAAGGTGATCGCGAGGATGTTCATCGGATGCACGCCCGATGCGATGAGATGCGCCACCCGATGCGTCAGTACTCGTGTCTTTCCGGAACCAGCCCCGGCAATGATGAGCAACGGGCCAGCGTTGTACTCGACGGCGTCGCGCTGATCGGGATTGAGTTGCGTCAGGTCGAGAGCGACGCGCTGATCGTTCGTCACTTCGCCCGCGCAGACGCGCGCGACCGTATACGTATCGGCAACGATCGCGGACCACGCACCTGACCGACACTCCACGTCACCGCAGCTGCATCAGCCAGTTCGAACTCGGGGAAACGCTCGACGAACACCTCGAGGGCAACTCGGACTTCCATTCGCGCCAAGTTGGAGCCGACACATCGATGGATACCCAAACCGAATGCGGAGTGTCGGTTTATCTCGCGATCAATCAGCACTTCGTCGGCGCGGTCGAAGGCAGCGGGGTCGCGATTGGCTGCGGGAAACGGCAGCAACACCCAATCGCCCTCCTTCATCGGGCAGCCACCAATCTCAACATCCTTTGCCACGGTTCGAGCCATGGTGACCGGTGCATACGCGCGAAGCATCTCCTCCACGGCGGTGGAGAGCAAGTCGGGCTCACGTACCAGTCGGGCAAGATCGCTTGGCACTTGTGCAAAGTGCCAGAGCGATGAACCGATCGCACTCCACGTGGTGTCGATACCTGCAATGAGGAGGAGTGCCACGGTTCCGCGCACATGGTCGGGGTGCAAGCGATGGCCGTCGAGTTCGGCGGTGAGCAGGTAACTGAGAAGATCGTCGCCCAAATTGGCGCTGCGCTCCGCAATACGACGGTCGAGATACGCATCGAGCTTCTGCCACCCGGCTTGGCGAATCTCCTGGTCTTCGGCAATGCCTTCGAGCGCCACATGAATGAACTCGCGGAACAATTCACCGTCCTCCAAAGGAAGGTCGAGCATGTGGGCAATGACCGCTGGAGGAATGTGTTTGGCGTACTGATCTGCCACATCGACGACGTCTGCGGAGCCGAATTTGTCGATGAGACCATGGCAGAAGGCGCGAGTTTCGGCTTCCATCGCCGCAATCTTCTGTGGCGCAAACGCAGGCAACAGCACGCGACGTGCGTGATGATGGAACGGTGGGTCGGACGTAATCGGCGGCGCGCCACCATACGGTCGACTCTCGCCCGTTGGTTTGATGCGCTTCACGACCACGTCTTCCGAACTGAAGTGCTCGGTGTCGTAGGCAATTGCACTCACATCTTCGTGGCGAACCGGCAACCAGGTTCCGCCGTATCGCGAAGAATGCGCTACGGGGCAACCTTCACGCAGCTGCTGCCAAATCTCCGGTGCATTGGCGTTGTATGCGGGATGCATGTGATCAAAATCGGTTTCCCAGTTGGCGATGGGATCGACGAGCGATTCATAGTGCGCATTGCGGTCGTTGAGTGCCGGTGCGTGGTTTTCGTGGGTGGAGGTCATGGCTGCAGTTTCTCTCGTAGGAAGTCAACCACGCGCACCACACCTTCGTCCTGACGCTGCTCTGTCAATACCGAATGGTCACTCTTGGCGGTTGATGCAAATTCCACGGCGATGAACTGCTCGCCAAGGAGTCGACGCAACGTAGCGAAACGTTCGCCAACCAGGCGGTCACCCGTGTAACGCAAACCGAGCACTTGACAACCCTCCACCGCGCGGCGCTGAACGGCAAGTTCGTCGTCCTTCGACAGGTTCAGGTCGGCAGATCGCGAGTTTCCGAACGCAAACGGCAGCGACGGCTGCGAGAGCACTGGCGCAATCATCACGTCGTCCAGCATCATGCCGAGTGCAAAGCCACCACTGAAACACATGCCGATGGCACCAACACCTTTGCCGCCAACTTCGCGGTGCAGTTGCTTGGCTAATGCGCGCAACCACGCGATGATTGGTGATGTTTTGCGAAGTGCCATGGTGGTGAACTCGCGCGAAACGCACACCTTGAGCGCAGAAGACGCCATGTACTTGCCGTCGGGTGCGCGACCAACTTCGCCCACCAGGAGGGGCATGGCCACGGTGAAACCTGCAGCAACCACTTCTTCTGCGAACTGCAACACCTTGGGCGTGATTCCCGGAATCTCGTGCACCACCACCACGCCGGGACCAGTGCCTTTTCGGTACACCTCATGGGTGAATCCGGCTGCGGAAAAACTCTCGCAGGTCCATCCGGCGTTGATTGCAGCGTTCGTCACGATGTCAAACTAATTGAGGCGTGTGGTGTACACCACCTCGGGACGAGGCCCGCATACCTATTTCGGGCGACCCACACCCAGGACTCGGGTCCATGTCACGGAGCTGATCTTCACCACATCGCCCGTGCGCGGTGCGTGAATCATCTGACCATTGCCCAGGTAGATGCCCACGTGGAAGAACGATTGTTGCGAGAACAACAAGTCACCAGGTTGCGCTTGCGATACGGGAACCCGATTGAGTGAGGAATACTGCGAACGGGACACTCGAGGAATCGACACACCTGCCTTGGCCCATGCCCACTGGGTGAGACCCGAGCAGTCGAAGGCCACTCCGGGGCTCGATGCGCCCCAGCGGTAACGAATACCCAACTGCGAGAGGGCTGCCTTTATCGCTACGCCTGCCTGCGGGGATGAAGCGACCACCTTGAAGTTGGCCTTGTTCTTGTCCAATTCCTTGCGTGCGGCGGACTCGGCTTCTTCCGAACGGCGACGCTCTTCTTCGGTCAGCAAACTGCCGAGATCGCGGAGGGCTTGCGCGCGAAGCGATTCGTACTGTTCGAGCATCTTGTCACTGGCGGAAAGCCGTCCGGCCAAGAACGTGGCCGTGGAGGCCAACTGCTTCTTCTTTCCTTCCAACTTCGACTTTTCTTTGGTGATGTCGTCGATCAACCCCTGCATGGCGTCGGTATTGGAGGCACCGATGTTCGCAGCCGCCGAACCCAGATACGCCCGCTTCATGGCGTCGGACAACGAACCGCTACTACCCAGAATGCTGGAGAGGCTGCCCGCCGAACCGCCGCTCACGAATGAGCGTCTGGCCGAACCCACCAAGTTGGCTTGCATCACCGCGAGCTGCTTTTGCATCTCGAAAATCTTCACTTCGATCTCGGTGATCTCCACCTCGATGGCGTCCTGTTGGGCCAAGGTGTCGGAGTATTTCTCTCCCAGTTCGTCGGCCTGGCTGGCGAGACGCTCGAGCTCGTCGACGATCTGCGACACGCGACGACGCTGGTCGTCGATGGAGTCAGCCGACACCGTGGCGGGCACCGCCAAGGGTGCCAACAACCCCAGCAATGCCAGAACGAACCAGGTGAGGCGGGTTCGTGGGATGCGGGTACGCCGAACGGCGGGCCAAATCACGATGCTGGCATTCTAGCAATCTTTACAATCGTGTTACAGACCCCCATGTTCGGGGCTGGGCGTACCTCATTCAAGTGGGCACACCTCATGCAAAGAGGTACGAGTGTCCGTGCGCCGACGTTCGGCCTACTCCCACTCGATGGTGCCGGGTGGCTTGGATGTGATGTCGTACACGACGCGATTCACACCATCAACTTCGTTCACGATTCGCGACGACATGGTGGCCAACAATTCATGCGGCAGCCGTGCCCAGTCGGCCGTCATCGCATCGTCGCTGGTGACGGCCCGAATGATGATCGGCCGCGCATACGTACGCTCGTCGCCCATCACTCCCACCGAGCGAATGTCGGCAAGCACGGCGAACGCCTGCCAGATATCGCGCTCGAGTCCCGCCTTGTGAATTTCCTCGCGCACGATGGCGTCAGCCTCCTGAAGGATGCGCACTTTTTCGCGAGTCACCTCACCGATGATTCGCACACCCAGACCCGGACCAGGGAAGGGCTGACGCCACACGATCTCGTCGGGCAGACCCAAGGTGGTGCCAAGCGTTCGTACTTCATCCTTGAAGAGGTCGCGCAGCGGTTCGCACAACGACAGCATCA
>Ga0207939_1000068_pt1 | contig 40907 bp, 44 predicted proteins | sample LakMenEpi02Jun12_FD_150663 | JGI IMG/M metagenome (GOLD analysis project Ga0207939, IMG submission 150663) | Freshwater microbial communities from Lake Mendota, WI - 02JUN2012 deep hole epilimnion (SPAdes) | ecosystem: Environmental > Aquatic > Freshwater > Lentic | place: Lake Mendota, Madison... | reverse complement strand
GGTGGGGAACAGCAGCAGACCGGACCAGCCAACAAAAACGAAGCGGTCGCGCTTGAGCCAGTCATCGAGGACGTCGAACCATCCCCGCTGCGGCAAGCGTCCTGCAGCGATCGTCATGAGAGACGGGCTTCACGAAACGTTACGCAGGAATCCTACGGGGCGGAGACCCGAACCGCGCTGGTCGGCGCCCTGTTTAGGTACAAGCGCCTAGCAACCAACTCCAGGGTCGCAGCCAGCGAGCGATTCGCCAGAGTGGATCCTGTCGGTCAGGCCCAGCAGCCTGCCGGCCCATCCACCCCAATCCAGCCCCCGATGTACGTCGTCGAGCTCTCCCTCAAGCTCAGCCCCATGCCGATCGCGGTGCAGCGCAAGGAACTGGCCGATGCCCAGCACCTCTACGGCGAGGTGCGGCAGGCCCTGGGAGGCGCGGGCCCCCGGGTGCTGGAACTGACCTGCGAGAAGGAACCGGAGAAAAAGGTGAGCCTGCTCAGCAGCGAGGTGGTGGCCGTGCAGCTGTTTGAGAAGTCGGCTTCCGCGGCCGGCGGCAAGCGCCCGGGCTTCAGTTTCGACACGTGATCCCCAGCCAGGCGAGGGCCCCTGAGCAGCCGGTTGTCGAGTTGCAGGGTGTGGATTACACCTGGCCCGGGGGTGCGCTGGCCCTGCAGGGCTGCGACCTCCAGCTGCCGGCCCGAGGGCTGTGGATGCTGGTAGGTCGCAATGGCAGTGGCAAGAGCTCCCTGCTGCGGGTGATCACCGGGTTGCTGGAGCCCCAGGCCGGTCGGGTGCTGCGCCGGGGCCGCTGCGCCCTGGTGTTTCAAAACCCCGACCACCAGCTGCTGCTTCCCAGCTGCAGCAGCGAACTGCTGCTGGCCATCGATGCCGGGTTGGCGCCGGCCGAGCGCTGGCAACGGGTCCTCGCCGCCCTTGAACTGGTGGGCCTGGGCACTCTGGCGGAGCGACCCATCCACGGGCTGAGCGGTGGGCAGAAGCAGCGCCTGGCCATCGCCGCGGCCCTGGCCAGTGAGGCCGATCTGCTGCTGCTCGATGAGCCCACGGCCCTGCTGGATCCCGACAGCCAACATGAGGTGCTGGGCCTGATCCGATCCCTGAGCCAACGGACCGAGCGGCCGCTCTCGGCCCTGTGGATCACCCACAGGCTGGAGGAACTGGGCCAATGCGACGGCGCCGCCCAGATGCAGGAGGGAAGGATCGGCCCCTGGATTGCGGGGACCGAGCTGGCCCACCAGCTGATGGTGCCCTGAATCGATCGGCTGGGGACCGGGGGCGCGCTTGCCGGAGGGGCGAGCCGACCGGTATGGTTCAACACCGTTGGCCCCCCGACGGTCCAACCATTCCTCGGTAGCTCAGCGGTAGAGCGGTCGGCTGTTAACCGATTGGTCGCAGGTTCGAATCCCGCCCGGGGAGTTCTGATTTCATGGCGTCCCCCCACTCGCTTGAGCCCCGGGGCGCCTGGGCCCATGCTCTCGCTGCAGCAGATTGGTGGAACGGCGTTTCATGAGCCAAGGTTGTCCGCTGAGAGAGAGGCAGTTCAGGGTCTGGCCAAAAAACAACAAAAAAACCGGAAGATTTCCTGAAGATCGGCGGTACTGACCTTGCATGTTTATGGCCAGATCGCCCGTGAGCACTGCGATCTCGCGCACTCTTCTCCCGATCAGCCAAGGAAGGCAGAGCGAACGGTGAGGAATCGCCAACCCCAGTTGTTGACCAGCGCCGAGAATGCTGCGGCGTAGGTGTGACTGCCGACACGCCGCCCGGCGATGGGCGCCATCCAGCCGTTCAGTCCAGAGCCGTTCCGATGAAACCCTGCATCCTGCTGATCGAAGACGACAGCGACATGCGTGAACTGGTGGCCGGCCACCTCATCCATGGTGGATTCGACGTGCAGCAGGCCGAGGACGGCATCCGCGGCCAGGCCCTGGCACTCCAGTACGGCCCGGATCTGATCCTGCTCGACCTGATGCTGCCCAAGGTGGATGGGCTCACCCTCTGCCAGCGGCTGCGCCGCGATGAGCGCACCACCCGCATTCCGATCCTGATGATCACCGCCCTGGGCGGCACCAAGGACAAGGTGAGCGGCTTCAACTCCGGCGCCGACGACTACCTCACCAAGCCGTTCGATCTGGAGGAGCTCACGGTGCGGGTCAAGGCGCTGCTGCGGCGCAGCGACCACGCACCGCTGTCCACCAAGCACAACGAGATCCTCAGCTACGGCCCGCTCACCTTGGTGCCCGAGCGATTTGAGGCCATCTGGTTCGATGCACCTGTGCGCCTCACCCACCTGGAGTTTGAGCTGCTGCACTGCCTGCTGCAGCGCCATGGCCAGACCGTGTCCCCCTCCCTGATCCTCAAGGAGGTGTGGGGCTATGAGCCGGACGACGACATCGAGACGATCCGGGTGCATGTGCGCCACCTGCGCACCAAACTCGAGCCCGATCCGCGCAAACCCCGGTTCATCAAGACCGTGTATGGGGCCGGCTACTGCCTGGAACTCCCCAACGAGGAGCAGCTCGCCGATCTGATCCCCCTGATTGATGAAGCCCGCCAGGCCCGGGCCAGCTAGCTAGCTGGCGCGCTCGCGGCCGCCGGCCAGCTCCAGCAGGGCCACCTCCCAGGCCAGCCGCGGTTGCACGTAGGCCTGCAGCTGCCGGCTGAGCCGGTTTAGACGGCGCATGATCGCCGCCTCGCGGTGCCGGTTCCAGAGGGCCTGCTGCCACCACTGCACCAGCCACTGCTGCTGCTCACCATCGAGAGCCTCGCTGAGGTCGCGGGCCAGCTCCAGGGCCTGCAGGGGATCACCACCCTCATCCACCAGCTGCAGCAAGCGCTCCGCCACCCCCTCCGGCACCGCCTGCCAGTGGCGGCGGTGCTCCTGCAGGGCCCCTGGAGAGCCGGCGGCAAGCTGCACCAGCTCGATGGGATCCTGAAGCTCCTGGCCGGAGAGGGGTGGCAGCACCCGCTCGATCTCCTCCGGGCGCAGCCGCCCGAAGGGGATCAACTGACAGCGGGAGCGAATCGTGCTGAGCAGCTGCTCCGGTGCGCTGGCGATCAGGATCAACAGCCCATCCCCGGGCTCCTCGAGGGTCTTCAAAAGGGCATTGGCCGCGGCCTCCGCCATCGCCTCCGCCCCGTCCAGCACCACCACGCAGCGCTCCGCCTCCAGCGGCCGTCGCCCGAGGAAACGGGACACCTCACGGATCTGATCGAGACGCAGCTGGGGAGCGGAGCGCCGGCTCACACCGGCGGCCTCGGCCTGGGAGCGGGGCACCAGCTGGCCCTTCTCCAGGTAGGTGGGCTCCACCCAGAGCAGATCGGGATGGTTGCCCTGCTGCAGACGCCGCCGCAGCGCCTCATCGCCATGGATCCCGGCCAGCACCCCTTCCAGGAAACCCATGGCCGCCAGCCGGCGACCCACGCCATTGGGCCCGGCGAATAGGTAAGCCGGGGCCAGGCGGCCCTGCTCCAAGGCAGCCAGCAGCAGGGTGCGGGCCTGCCCATGGCCCACCAGGTGGGCGAACAATGGGCTCATCTGGCCAGGCCCAGCAGGGCGGCCTGGCAGGCCTCGGCCACCTGCTGGGGATCGGCCGCCGCGTCGATGGCGACCCAGCCCCGCTGCTGGGCCAGGGTGGCGAAGCCCGAAGCCACCCGCTCCAGAAAGGGCCGCCCCCCGGCCTCGATCCGGTCCGGAACCCGGCCACCCCGCCTGCGCAGGGAATCGGCCACGGGCAGATCCAGCCACAGGGTGAGATCGGGTTGCAAGCCAGCGGTGGCAATCACTTCCAACTGGGCAATCAGGGCTAGGTCCAGGCCGCGGCCATGGCCCTGATAGGCGGCGGTGGAGCCGCTGAAGCGATCACTCAACACCCAGTGCCCCGCCGCCAGGGCCGGCCGGATCACCTGCTCCACGTGCTGGGCGCGGTCGGCCGCATAGAGCAGCAGCTCGGCGGTGCTGAGCGGGGCCGCCCCCTGGGGCGGATGCAGGAGCAGCTGGCGCAGGGCCTGGCCCAGGGGCGTGCCGCCGGGCTCGCGGGTGAGCACCACCTGGCCGCCTGGGGCCAGCAGGCCGCTGCCGGGGAGCCAGGCCATCAGCCGCTGCAGCTGGGTGGTCTTGCCGCAGCCATCGATGCCCTCCAGCACCACAAAGCGGCCGGCTTGGCGATCTCCCTCAGGCATGGCGCAGCAGCAGGGCGTTGAGCACCACGGTGATCGAGCTCAGGGCCATCAGCAAAGCAGCCAGAGGTGGGGTGAGCAGCACCCCGAAACCGGGCAGCAGGACTCCGGCGGCGATCGGCAGCACGATCAGGTTGTAGCCGAAGGCCCAGATCAGGTTCTGGCGCACCTTGGCCATCGTGCGCCGGGCCAGTCGCAGGGCCACCACGATGCCCTCCAGTCGGTCACCCATCACCACCAGATCGGCACTGTCCTGGGCGATCTGGGTGCCGGTGCCTACGGCGATGCCCAGATCGGCCGCCGCCAGGGCAGGGGCGTCGTTGATGCCATCGCCAACCATGGCCACGGGCCCAGCGGCCCGGCGGGCCACGATCCGCTCCAACTTCTCCTCCGGCCGCAGCTCCCAGGCCAGCTCGCCGGCCTGCAGACCGAGCAGAGCTCCCAGCTGCTGCACGGGCCGGCGGCGGTCACCACTGAGCAAGCCCAGGCCAAAACCCAGCTGGCGCAGGCGCTTCAGCACCCCTGTCGCATCCGGACGCGGCGCATCCTGCACCGCCACCAGACCGAGCAGGCGTTCGCCCCGGGACACCGCCAGCACGGTGGCGCCATCGGCCTCCAGGGCCTCCTGACGGCTCTGCCAGTGGGCGGCGCTGCCAGCTGCACCCCCAGCAGCGGCCGCCACCCAGCTGAGCCGGCCCACCCGGCAGGACTCGCCCGTCACCGTGCCCGCCACCCCGGCACCAGCCAGGGTGGCGGGGTGGCTGGTGTCCAGCAGGGGCAGCTGGCGGGCTGTGGCCTCCTGCAGCAGGGCATGGGCCAGGGGATGGCGGGTGCTGGCCTCCAGGCTGGCCGCCAGCTGCACCATCTGCTCGGCGGTCACCGATGGCGCCGGCTCAACGGCGGTGACCATCGGCCGTCCCACGGTGAGGGTGCCGGTCTTGTCAAAGAACAGCGTGTGCAGGCGGGAGGCCATCTCGATGGCGTCCCCCCCGCGGAAGAGCAGCCCGGAACGGGCCGCCAGCCCGGAACTCACCGTCATCACCGTGGGGGTGGCGAGGCCGAGAGCACAGGGACAGGCCACCACCAGCACGGCGATCGCCAGCTGCAGAGCCAGGCTCAAGGGCTTCTCTGCCGACACGCCCAGCACTCCATGGCCACCGTGACCGGCTGCGGTGTGTTGGGAGTGCAGCACCTGGGGCCAGATGGTCGTGCCCCACAGCCACCAGAACAGGAAGGTGGCCGCGGCCAGGGCGAGCACCAGCACGGTGAAGCGTCCGGCCACCCGGTCGGTGAGGCCCTGGATCGGCGCCTTGCGGCTCTGGGCCTGCTCCACCAGGCGGATGATCCGCGCCACGGCGCTCTCGCCGCCGCTGCGCTGCACCTCCAGCACCAGCGGAGCCTCCAGGTTGAGGCTGCCAGCGGCCAGTTCGCTGCCGGCGGCAGCCAGCAGGGGCAGGGGCTCGCCGGTGAGGGCCGACACATCCACCGCCGATTCCCCCTCCAGCACGAGCCCGTCCACCGGCACCCGGTCACCCGGCAGCAGGCGCAACCGGTCGCCGGGCCGCAGGCCCCCCACCCGCACCTCACGGGGCGGGCCATCGCCCACCAGCAGCAGGGCGGTGTCGGGCTGCAGTTCGGCCAGCTGCTCCAGGGCACGGCCGGTGCGGAAGCGGGCCCGTTCCTCGAGAAAACGGCCCAGCAGCACGAAGGCCAGCAGCATCACGGGCTCGTTGAAGAAGCACGGCAAACCCGTGTCCGGCCAGAGCAGGCCCACCAGGCTGGCCAGGTAGCCGCTGCCCACCCCCACCCCCACCAGGGTGTCCATGCTGGGAAGACCCGCCAGGGCGGCACGGGCCCCATTCAGCAGAATCGGCCGACCGGGCCCCAGCAGGGCGGCGGTGGCCACCAGGGCATGGAACCACTCGGCGGTGAAAACCAGACCCCCCGGCCCCTTCCAGAGGGTGGGGGCCACCAGCTCGAAGTGGCCCATCCCAGAGAGCACCAGGAGCACCAGGGCCACCAGCAGCTGGCGCCAGAGCTGCCACCAGCTGCGGCGCTGCTGGCGCTCGAGGCGGGTGCTGGGCTGCTGCTCGCAGGGGCGAGGCCTGGCGCTGTACCCCATGGCCGCCAGGGCCTGCTCCAGGGGCTGGCTGCGCTGCTCGGGCGCCATCGCCGCCAGCTCGGGATCCAGCTCCACCCAGGCAGTGCGGGTGAGCAGGTTCACGCTCGCCTGGCGGACGCCAGGCTGCTCCAGCAGCCGCCTCTCCACGGCGCTCACACAACTGGCGCACTTCATCCCCTCGATCTCCAGCAGCAGGGGCTCCAGCCCGGTTGTGCCCGCAGCGTCAGCGGCCGGGACCGCAGACGGCGGGACAGCAGGCGAGACAGACATCGACCCCAATCAGCCAGGCAAGGCCCTCACGCTAGGCGGATCGGCCAGACTGAATGGCTCGAAGCTCCCCTTCCGCCGGTGCCCCGCTCCCAACGCAACGACAACTTCATCGACAAGAGCTTCACGGTGATGGCCGACCTGATCCTCAAGGTGCTGCCCACCAACCGGCGTGCCAAGGAGGCCTTCGCCTACTACCGCGACGGCATGAGTGCCCAGGCCGATGGCGAATACGCCGAAGCGCTGGAGAACTACGAGGAGGCCCTCAAGCTGGAGGACGACCCCAACGACAAGGCCTTCATCCTCTACAACATGGCCCTGGTGTTCGCCTCCAACGGCGAGCACGCCCGGGCCCTCGACCGCTACGGCCAGGCCCTGGAGCTGAACAACAAGATGCCCCAGGCGCTCAACAACATGGCGGTGATCCACCACCACCTGGGTTCGATCGCCGAGGAACAGGGCGACGCCGACGAGGCCGACCGCCAGTACGACCAGGCCGCCGACTACTGGAACAAGGCGATCCGCCTGGCCCCGAACAACTACATCGAAGCCCTGAACTGGCTCAAGACCAGCGGCCGCGGCAGCGCCGACGTGTACTTCTGATCTCCTTACTGGTCGGCGGGGTTGCACCAGCGAAGTTCCCTGAAGCGGGCAAAGCCCCGGTCAAAGGACACCCAGGTGGCATTGATCTCCAGGGCAGCGGCGGCCAGGTAGACATCGGTCATGTCGACGGAGCTGGGCCGGTAGTCGAGCACCATCTGCCTGAACAGCCCCCAATGCCGGGGGCCCGGATCGAGGATGGACACCGCCGATGAGGCCGTAAGGCTGTCGATGAAGGCAAGCGCAGTGGCGGCATCCAGCGGTTCGCTGAACACACGCCGATCGGTTGCCACCCTCAGAAAGCCGCTCACCACCACCGAAAACAGGCCCAGCCCTTCCGCAGCGCCGCGATGGGCCAGCAGCCAGGCGCGGGCCTGCTGGTGACGCGGCGCAGCAGCCAGGCAGGCCTGCACCAGCACATTGACATCGACGCACTGCAGCGCCATCAGCGCAGACGCTCCAGCGGCATCCCCTCATCCAGCAACTCGCGCAGCGCCGACAGGTCGTCGAGATCCACACCGGGCCGCAACATCCCACCGCTATGGACGGGCAGCGGCGGCAGCTCGGCATGGGCGAGCTGGCGGGAGCGATCGAGATAGGCCTGCAGCGCGGCCTCAAACACCGAGCCCACCGTGCTGCCCTCGCGGGCGGCCTGCAACTTGGCCTTCGCGTAGAGGGCGTCGTTGATCGTGAGGGTGGTGCGCATGGGCGCATCTTAGTGCGCCAGCCCAGCATCAAGATGCGCTTCGCCTGGAGGTCTTGAAGCAAATCGGCTTGCGCCGTCTGCCCTCAGGCCCGGTCGTCAGCCGGGTTCACCCCCAGGGCCGCCACCAGGGCGGCGGCCACCGTGCCGGCCTCCAGCAGCTCCAGCCCCAGCCCAGCCGCCGCCCTGGCGAGGCCAGAGCCCCTGGGCACCACGGCCCGGCTGAACCCCAGCCGGGCCGCCTCCTGCAGGCGCAGCTCCAGCTGCCCCACGGGCCGCAGCTGGCCGCCCAGCCCCAGCTCCCCGACCAGCACCGTGCCGGGCGGCAGGGTGAGATCGCGGTAGCTGGCCACCACCGCAGCGGCCACCCCCAGATCCGCCGCCGGCTCCTCCACCTCCAGGCCGCCGGCCACCGCCAGGTAGCAGTCGAAGCGCGAGAGAGGCAGGCCCAGGTGCTTCTCCAGCACCGCCAGGATCTGGTGCAGGCGGTTCACGGCGATGCCGGTGGCGCTGCGGCGCGGGCTGGCGTAGCTGGTGGTGCTCACCAGGGCCTGCAACTCCACCAGCAGGGGCCGGGTGCCCTCGCAGGCCACGATCGTGGCGGTGCCGCTGCTGGGCTCACTTCCCCCAAGGAACAGCTCGCTGGGGTTGCTCACCTCCGCCAGGCCCCGGTCGCGCATCTCGAACACCCCCAGCTCGTGGGTAGCGCCGAAGCGGTTCTTCACGGCCCGCAGCAAGCGATGGCTGGCGAAGCGGTCGCCCTCGAAGGTGAGTACCGCATCCACCAGGTGCTCCAGCACCTTCGGGCCTGCGAGTGCGCCCTCCTTGGTCACGTGGCCCACCAGCAGCAGGGCCGTGTCCTGGCGCTTGGCGATGCGGGCCAGGGCAGCGGCGCACTCGCGCACCTGGGCCACCGAGCCAGGCGCACTGGCCAGCTCGGCGTCGTGCAGGGCCTGGATGCTGTCGATGATCGCCACCGCCGGCCGCAGGGCCTCCAGCTCCTGCAGCACGAGCTCCAGGTCGGTTTCGGCCAGGAGCTGCACATCGGCAGCTGCTTCGGTGCCCCCCAGCTCCTCGGCAGCCTCCTCCATGCGCGCCAGACGCCGCCAGCGCAGCTTCACCTGCTGGGCCGACTCCTCGGCGCTCACGTAGAGCACCGAGGCCCGGCCGGCCATGGAACGGGCGCTCTGCAGCAGCAACGTGCTCTTGCCGATGCCGGGATCACCGCCCAGCAGCACCAGGGAACCCGGCACCAGGCCGCCCCCGAGCACCCGGTCGAGCTCGCCGTAGCCGCTGGCCAGGCGCTGCAGGGGCCGCTCGCCCACGGCGCCGATCGGCTCGGAGCGACGGGACCGGGCGGCCATCGCCAACTCTCCGCCGGACGCAGCCACGGGACGGCGGCGGCGGCTGTCCGCAGCCGGGGCCGCCGCCTGCTCCACCAGGGTGTTCCAGCTACCGCAGCTGCTGCAGCGCCCGAAGAACTGGCGGGTCTGGGCGCCGCAGCTGGTGCAGACGTAGAGCGTGAGGGAACGGGCCAAGGGGCGCGGGAGCAGGGGGCTGCTGCCCAACTATGAAGAAAGGTGGCGTTGCATGAAACTTTCCGCCCTCAGACCTTTTCAGTAGAGGCCATCTCATGTAGGCACCCAAGCCTGGCGATGACGGTCTCCCCCCCCAGCGCTGCCACCGGCACTGCCAAGGACAAGGAAACGATCCTGGTGGTCGATGACGAGGCCAGCATCCGGCGGATTCTGGAGACCAGGCTGTCGATGATCGGCTACCACGTGGTCACGGCCTGTGACGGCCTGGAGGCCCTGGAGGCCTTCCGCAGCCACCATCCCGATCTGGTGGTGCTGGACGTGATGATGCCCCGCCTCGATGGCTACGGCGTGTGCCAGGAGCTGCGCAAGGAGTCGGACGTGCCGATCGTGATGCTCACGGCGCTGGGCGATGTGGCCGACCGCATCACCGGCCTGGAGCTGGGGGCCGACGACTACGTGGTGAAGCCCTTCAGCCCCAAGGAGCTGGAGGCCCGCATCCGCTGCGTGCTTCGGCGGGTGGAGAAGGACAGCGTGGCCGGCATCCCCAACTCCGGCGTGATCAGCGTCAGCGACCTGCGCATCGACACCAACAAGCGCCAGGTATACCGGGGCGACGAGCGCATCCGCCTCACCGGCATGGAATTCAGCCTGCTGGAGCTGCTTGTGAGCCGCAGCGGCGAACCCTTCAGCCGCGGCGAGATTCTCAAGGAGGTGTGGGGCTACACCCCGGAGCGTCACGTGGACACCCGGGTGGTGGATGTCCACATCTCCCGGCTGCGCTCCAAACTGGAGGATGACCCGGCCAACCCCGAGCTGATCCTCACGGCTCGCGGCACCGGCTACCTGTTCCAACGCATCGTCGACCCCGTTGCCCCCGAAGGAGCCTGACAAGCGCACCAAGCCCAGCCGCACGATCCGGCGGCTGGTGATCTGGTATCGCCGCAACGCCGCCGTCACCAGCCTGGTGGGTACCGCCACTTCGGCGGCCAGCACCGCCGGCAGCGTGGCCGGCGCCGCCACCAACGCCGCCACCTCGGCAGCCAATACGGTGCTGCAGCCCTTGGTGTTCGACCCCCTGCGGCGCCTGCAGCGGGGATTGGGGGGGCCGGACGAGGACGCCCCGATCAACGACGCCGACCGCCTGTGGGTGGCAGTGGATGGCATGGGCGGCGACCATGCCCCCGGCCCGATCCTGGAGGGCTGCCTGCAGGCCGTGGAGCGCCTGCCCCTGCGGGTGCGCTTCGTGGCCGAGATCGAGCGGCTGATGCCGGCCATCGCCGAGCTGGGTCTGCAGGGCCAGCTGGATCTGGCCATCGCCCGGGGGCTGATCCAGCTGGTGCCCAGTGGCCCCTCAGTGGGCATGGACGAGGAGGCCACGGTGGTGCGCAAGAAGCGTGATGCCAGCATCAACCTGGCCATGGACCTGGTGAAGCGGGGCCAGGCCACCGCCGTGTACTCCGCCGGCAACTCGGGCGCCGTGATGGCCTCGGCGATCTTCCGCCTGGGCCGGCTCAAGGGGGTCGACCGTCCCGCCATCGGCGCCCTCTTCCCCACCCGTGACCCGGAGCAGCAGGTGCTGGTGCTCGATGTGGGCGCCAACATGGACTGCAAGCCGGAATGGCTGCACCAGTGGGCCCTGGTGGGCAACATCTACAGCCGGGACGTGCTGCAGGTGGGCCGGCCTCGCATCGGCCTGGTGAACATCGGCGAAGAGGAGTGCAAGGGCAACGACCTCTGCCTGCGCACCTACCCGCTGCTGGCTGCTGAATCCCGCTTCAACTTCGCCGGCAACTGCGAGGGGCGCGACATCCTCTCCGGCAACTTCGACGTGGTGGTGTGCGATGGCTACACCGGCAACGTGCTGCTCAAGTTCCTGGAGAGCGTGGGCAGCGTGCTCCTGGACGTGATCAAGGTGGAACTGCCCCGCGGTCGACGGGGGAAGGTGGGATCAGCGTTTCTGATCAACAACCTGCGCCGGATCAAGAAGCGGCTCGACCATGCCGAACACGGCGGCGCCCTGCTGCTGGGCGTGGATGGGGTGTGCGTGATCGGCCATGGCAGCAGCAAGGCCCTGTCCGTGCTCAGCGCCCTGCGCCTGGCCCATTCCGCCGCCAACCATCACGTGATGGACGACCTGCACGCCCTCGGCGAACCGGCCGGGGGCGCGGTGGCCTGTGGTTGACTGAGCCAATCTGCGGGCCATCCCGTGCCGCTCGGCGTGTCGCTCAGCCTCTCAGGCCCCGACAAGCGGGCTCAACCCCATCACGGCATGGCCCTGGTGGGCTGCGGCAGCGCCATGCCCGCCGCCAGTGTCAGCAACACCGACCTGAGCCGGCGGGTGGAGACCAGCGACGACTGGATCCGCAGCCGCACCGGCATCGGCGCCCGGCGCATCTCCGGCCAGGATGAGCCGCTCACGGTGCTGGCCAGCCGGGCGGCCGAGGCGGCCCTGGCCCACGCCGGCTGGCAGCCGGAGGAGGTGGACCTGATTCTGCTGGCCACCTCCAGCCCGGACGACCTGTTCGGCACGGCCCCGCGGATCCAGGCCGCCATCGGTGCCAGCGGGGCCGTGGCCTTCGACCTCACCGCCGCCTGCAGCGGCTTTCTGTTCGCCCTGGTCACTGCCAGCCAGTACATCGCCAGCGGCGCCGTGGGCCGGGCACTTGTGATCGGCGCCGACCAGCTCAGCCGCTGGGTGGACTGGGACGATCGCCGCACCTGCGTGCTGTTCGGCGATGGGGCGGCAGCGGTGGCGGTGCAGGCCTGTGCCGCCGAGGACAGCGGGCTGCTGGGCTTCCGCATGCGCTCCGATGGACGCCGCAACGCCTGTCTCACCCTGGCCCAGCACGACACGCGCGAGCCGCTGCTCGACCAGCTCTCCGCCCAGAAAGGGGGCTTCGCCCCGATCCAGATGAACGGCCAGGAGGTGTACAAATTCGCCGTGCGGGAGGTGCCCCAGATCCTCGAGGAACTGCTGGAGCACACCGCCACCCGGCCCGAGCAGCTCGACTGGCTGCTGCTGCACCAGGCCAACCAGCGCATTCTCGACGCGGTGGCCGAGCGCTTCGCCATGCCCCAGGAGCGGGTGCTGAGCAACCTGGCCCACTACGGCAACACCTCCGCCGCCACGATTCCGCTGATGCTCGATGAAGCCGTGCGCGATGGCCGGGTGCGGCCTGGCCACCTGCTGGCCAGCAGCGGCTTCGGCGCCGGCCTGAGCTGGGGGGCGGCGCTGCTGCGCTGGAGCGGCCCGCAAGCTGCGGCCTAACCTCCGGAGCCACCACACGCACAGCGACAGCATGGCGATTGCCTGGGTGTTTCCCGGCCAGGGTTCCCAGAAGTTGGGGATGGCCGCCGGTGTGCTCGAGCTGCCAGGGGCCCGGGAGCGCTTCGCCGAGGCCTCAGACCTGCTGGGGCGCGACCTGCTGGCCATCTGCGACGGCAGCGCAAAAGGCCCTGACGCCGACCTGAACAGCACCGGCAACACCCAGCCAGCCCTCTACGTACTGGAGACCCTGCTGGTGGACGGGCTGCGGGCCCAGGGCCGCACGGCCGATCTGGTGGCCGGCCACAGCCTGGGGGAACTGGTGGCGCTCTATGCAGCCGGGGTGTTCGACTTCACCACGGGCCTGGGGCTGATCCAGGCCCGCAGCGCCCTGATGGCCGAGGCTGGCGGCGGGGCGATGACGGCCGTGATGGGCTTCGATCGCGCCGAGCTGGACGCCCTGGTGGCCGGCCATGACGGCGTGGTGATCGCCAACGACAACAGCAGCGCCCAGGTGGTGCTCTCCGGAACGCCGGAGGCCGTGGCCCAGGTGAGCGGAGCGCTGACATGCAAGCGCGCCATCCCCCTGGCCGTGAGCGGCGCCTTCCATTCCCCGTTCATGGCCGGGCCGGCGGCCCGTTTCGCCGCCACCCTGGACACGGTGGCCTTCGCCGATGCCGCCATCCCCGTGCTCAGCAACACCGACCCCACCCCCCAGACCGACGAGGCAGCCCTCAAACACCGGCTGCGTGACCAGATGACCACCGGCGTGCGCTGGCGAGAAACCATGGACGCCCTGGTCGCGGCCGGGGTTGACACCACGGTGGAGATCGGCCCCGGCAACGTGCTCAGCGGGCTGATCAAGCGCAGCTGCCCGTCGATCAGCACCGCCCAGGTCGCCGGCGCCGCCGATCTGGGACTGTGAGCAGCCCGGTGAATGCCGTGAAACGGGCATTGAGGCGGCGCCGGCGGGCTGAGCCCCCAGCCCTGATCCGCACGCCGAGCCCAAGCCTCACCTACCGGCTGATCAGCTACCTGCTGGTGTTCCCGATCTACAGGCTGCTGTTCCGGGGCCGCACCGCAGGCAACGGCCACGTCCCCCTGGAGGGGGCCCTGGTGGTGGTGGCCAACCATGGCTCCCACATCGATCCGCCCCTGCTAGGGCATGCCCTGGGCCGGCCGGTGGCCTTCATGGCCAAGGCCGAACTGTTCCGGGTGCCGCTGCTCGGCGCCATCATCCGCGCCTGCGGGGCGTATCCGGTGGCCCGCGGCGCCAGCGACCGGGAGGCTATCCGCACCGCCACCGACCGCCTGGAGGAGGGCTGGGCGATCGGGGTGTTCATCGACGGCACCCGCCAGCGCGATGGCCGGGTGAACGCTCCCCAGGCCGGCGCGGCCCTGCTGGCTGCCCGGGCCGGGGTGCCCCTGCTGCCGGTGGCGATCATCAACAGCCACCGGGCCCTGGGCCCCGGCGGCGGGCGACTGCGTCTGGTACCGGTGCACATCCGTATCGGCACCCCGATCTCCCCGCCACAATCGCGGCGGCGGCCCGATCTGGAGGCGGCCACAGCCGCCTGTCAGCAGCAGATCAACGACCTGCTAGAGCAGGGATTGGTGGGCAGCGACGACCTGCTCAGTGCCCGGGTCCCAGATGCTCTGCCGCCCAGTGGCGCAGATCACGACCCGTAACAACCCAGAGCACCGCCCGCAGGCCATCGCCCCAGATCTTGCGGCGGCCCTCCGGACGGCAGAGGTCACCGCAGTCGACCGGCTCAGGCGTGAGCTGAATGCCGCGGCTGCCGGCCACCACCCGGCCCACCAGCATCGCCCGGTCCATGTGGTCACTGCTGGTGACGAGCAGGGCATGGCGGATGCGGGCCCGCTGCAGATCGTCCACCAGTGAGGTGAAGTTGGAGAGGGTGTCCCGGGCGCGGTAGTCGAGCTGCACCTGGCCGGGGGGAAGACCCTGGCGCTGCTCGAACAACCAGTGGGCGTATTCGGGATTGCTGCCTCCGCTCACCACCACGGGCAGACCGAGCTCCTGGGCCAGCGCGGCGGCGTGACGCTCCCGGTCCAGATCCCCTCCCAGGACAAGAATCATCTGGGGCGGCGGCGGCGTGGGCCACCACCAGCCGCGAGAGAGCCAGAGCAGCCCGGCGGCTGCGAGCAACAACCCAAGGCGCAGCAGCGGCAAGCGGCGCCGGGGGCGTCTGTTGGCGGCAGGCTGAGGGGAGGATGGCCGATGGGAGTGGCGCCGGTTGCGGGGGGGCTGGGCAGGCATTCCCATCAGGCCAGCGCCACGGGCGAGGTGGGGTAGATCGGCAACACGGGCTGCCAGGGGGCCGGCAGGGCCTGGGCATGGGCCGCAGAGGCCAGATCGAGCAACGCCAGCACATCGGCCGCTCCGTCCTCCGCAACCGGCAGCCAGGGGGCGGGCCTGAGGAGCTGGAGGGCCGCATGATCGGCGTGCAGCCGCGGGGCCAGCCACTCGCGCATCGCTCCTGAACGGTCGGGGTCCGGACCGTAGAGACCCGCCACCAGTCCGCGCCGCGGCAGCTCCTGCACCAGCCAGGTGGGACAGTCCAGCTCCAGGCGGCGGGCCATCAGCAGCAGGCTGCCCACCCCGTCGAGGGGCAGCGCCAGCTGCTGGGCCAGGGTGCGGGCCAGCACCACCGTGAGCCGGGTGCTGGTGAAGCCCCCTGGGCCCGTGGCCACGGCCAGGCGCGCCAGGGCCGGCCACTCAGCGGCAGGGCACACCACCTCAACGCTGCTGAGCAACACGTTGGCCAGGGCCCGGCCGGGGTTGAAACAGTGGATCCGGTCGGGCCGGGAGCGGTCGAGCCAGCGCAGCCCCACGCCCAGCTCAGCGCCACTGCTGTGCAGCGCCAGCACGGTGCCCCCCGGTGCTGGAGCGGCAGCGACGGTAGCAGGGGAGGCTGCGGTCATCAGGCCGGCTGGGGGGATGGAGGGTTCGCTCAGGCCGGCAGGGGCTGGCCAGGCCGCAGCCGCAGCCAGCGACCGGGCTCGGCCTCAAAACTCTCACAGGCGCGCACATCCCACTCCACCCCCACCACTCCGCCGGGGAGGTCGAACACCTGCACGTGGATGCGCGGCTGCCTCGGCTGAAAGTCGGGGCTGGAGGAAAGGTGGGCCACGCCGTGCTGGCGTTCAACCGCGTGGTAGGCCTGACAGCGGTCGACCCAGCAGCAGTCCACGCAGATGCACATTCCGGCCGAACCGCGCCAGACCCCCATTCTGGCGGCCACGGCTGCTTCTGTTGAACAGGCTGCTTCTGTTGAACAGGCTGCTCCTGGTGAGCTGGAAGCCCTGCTCTGGAGGGCGCTGGCCGCGGAACACTGGCCGCTGCCGCGTGAGGGACTGCCCCCTGGGACGGCGCTGGTGGGGGGAGCGGTGCGGGACGCCCTGCTGGGCCGGCTGCGCGCCCGGCCCGACCTCGATCTGGTGGTGAGCCATGGGGCCATCCGCCTGGCCCGTGACCTGGCCAGGCAGCAGGGCGGCACCTGTGTGGTGCTCGATGCCGAGCGGGACATGGCCAGGCTGGTGCTGGGGGGCTGGACCATCGATCTGGCCCGCCAGCAGGGGCCGGACCTGAGCGCCGATCTGCAGCGTCGCGACTACAGCGCCAACGCCTTGGCCCTGCCCCTGCAGGCCGGGGGACGACTGCTCGATCCCACCGGCGGACTGGACGACCTCCGCCGCGGCCAGCTGGTGGCCGTGAGCGAGGCGAATCTGCTCGACGATCCGCTGCGCCTGCTGCGCGGCGTGCGGCTGGCCTGGGAGCTGGGCCTGGAGCTCGATGCCACCAGCCTCGGCTGGATCGGCTGCCACGCCGAACGGCTGGGCGAGGTAGCCGGCGAACGGGTGCTGGCGGAGCTGGAACGGCTGGCCGCCAGCAGCGAGGGGCATCAAGGCCTGGCCCAGGCCCTCAGCCTGGGCCTGCTGCAACGCTGGGGCACCGATCCGGCGGCCGGAGTCCCACTGGCCGACCTGGGCCAGGCGGCGGCGGCGGAGCGGGGCCTGGGCCGCGCGGACACCCTCCGCCTGCTGCCGCTGGCCCGGCTGGCCACCCTGCTGCCTGGAGCTGCGGTGCGCCAGCTGCGCGGCTCCCGCCGCCTGGAGCACAGCTGCAGCCGCCTGCGCCGCTGGTGGGCGGAACTGCAGGACGGCAGCGCCGGGCTCGATGGCCTGGGCGAGGCGAGCCGGCTGCAGTTGCAGCAGGAGCTGGAGGGGGAGCTGCCGGCCCTGTTGCTGAGGCTGCCGTTGCCGGGGGCGCGGGAGGCAGTCCTGCACTGGCACGATCCCGACCACCCGCTGTTTCACCCCCGCCCCCCCCTCAATGGCGAGGACCTGGGCAAGGCCCTGGGGCTGGCCGCCGGTCCCCAACTGGGCGCACTGCTGCACTACCTCTGCCTGGAGCGGGCCTTCGGGCGCATCCCCCCAGCCGGAGCGGGGCAGCGCGATCAGGCGCTGCTCAGCGCCCGCCGCTGGCTGGACAGCCGCCGTGGTTAACTGCTGGGTGAAAAGGCGTGAGACTGAGGTTTGTCCTCGTCGGCTGTTCATCATCAGCTGCTCATCGCCAACTGGCTTTTTCATCACCAGCCCATTGGCTGTTTCATCGCCAGCCCTTGGCTGTTTCTTTGCCAGCGGAAGTATTTCCCCTTTCTCTTTCCCGTTCCCTCCCATGAGCGTTCGTCTCTACGTCGGCAACTTGCCGCAGTCCTTTGATGCCCAGGAGCTTGAGGCCCTGTTCACCGGCGTGGGAGAAGGGGTGCGCTTCAAGCCTGTGTACGACCGGGAAACGGGTGCCTGCCGCGGCTTCGGTTTCGCCAATGTGGACGATCAGAAACAGGCAGAGGCCGTGATCAGCGCACTCAACGGCCGCCAGTTCGGTGGCAATGCCCTGCGCATCGAGGTGTCCGAGCGCAAGGAAACCCGCCCAGCCGGTGGCTCCGATCGCCGCAGCGGCGCCAATCCCACTCCCCTGCGCCAGGTGGCGAACAAAGTGGTGCATGCCGATCAGGTGAACAGCGAAGCTCCTGATCCCCGCTGGGCAGGTGAACTGGCCAAGCTCAAGCAGCTCCTCGACAACCAGAAGGCCACCGTCTGAGCCAGGTCCCTGCCCAGATCTGGTCCTGGAGGGGCCACCGCATCAGCGTTCTGAGGGCGGGTGATCCAGCAGCTGCCAACCGGGTGCTGCTGGTGCATGGATTTGGCGCCTCCAGCGGCCACTGGCGCCATACCGTGCCTGCCCTGGCTGGCGATGCGGAGGTGCTGGCTGTGGATCTGCTGGGTTTCGGCGCCAGCGATAAGCCTCCCTCCTGCCTGCCGGGGGAGATCCCCAGAACAGGCTCCGTCCGTTACGGCTTCGACCTGTGGGCTGAGCTCGTGGCCGATCTGGCCCGGGAATTCAACCCTCCGAGCCTGCAGAGCCTCCATCTGGTGGGCAACTCCATCGGCGGCATGGTGGCCCTCACCGCCGCCCGCCTGCTGCGCCAGCGTCGGCAGCCGCCATGCCAGGTGGTGCTGATCGACTGCGCCCAGCGCACCCTCGACGACAAGCGCCTGGCCGAGCAACCCGCCCTGGCCCGGGCCGGCAGGCCCGCCCTCAAACAGCTGGTGCGCCAGCGCTGGCTGCTGGCTCCCCTTTTCCGGGTGCTGGCCCAGCCGCGGTTCATCCGCCGGGTGCTGGCCCAGGCCTATCCCACGGGTGCCCATGTGGATGAGGAGCTGGTGAGTCTGCTGCACCGCCCCAGCACCGACCCCGGGGCCATCGAGAGCTTCCGGGGCTTCGTGAACCTGTTCGACGACCATCTGGCCCCCCAGCTGCTCGCCGAGCTGAGTGAGCCCCTGGACGCCGGGCTGGGCCCGGTGCCGGTGCGGCTGCTCTGGGGCGAACGGGACCCCTGGGAGGATCCCGCAGAGGCCCGGGCCTGGGCCGGCCTGTATGGCTGCGTGGCCGAGCTGGTGGTGCTCCCCGGCGTGGGCCATTGCCCCCATGACGAGGCTCCGGAGCTGGTGAATCCGATCCTGCGACGCTGGATCCTGGGTTCGGCCGCCTGATGGGATGGGGGTGTGGGGGCGGTGCCCCGACGCCACCTTCAGCGGGCCTGGGACACCATGTAAGAGAAGGGCAGATCGAGCAATTTGCCGGCACGGGGCACGTAGGCCCGCTTGCTGAACACGTCGTAGTTGTGCTGCTCGATCACATCGAGAATGCCGCGGTAGAGCCGCAGCGATGCCCACACCGGCCAGCGGGCATCGGGGGCAAGCCAACGCACTCCAGCCTCGGAGCGGGCGAACCAGGCCCGGGCCCGCTCCAGCTGGAAGCGCATCAGGGCCCGCCAGTTGTCATTGAGCACTCCATCAAGCAACTCCTGCTCGCTGTATCCGAACTGCTTGATTTCATCGAGAGGGAGATAGATGCGCCCCCGCCCGCGATCTTCTCCCACATCCCGGAGGATGTTGGTGAGCTGGTTGGCAATGCCCAGGGCCACGGCCGCGTCCGAGGTGTCCGGGCGTTCGCTCCAGGGAGCGGAGGTGTAGGCCGGATCCACCCCCATCACCTCCTGCGTCATCAGCCCCACCGTGCCGGCTACCCGATAGCAATAGAGCTCAAGATCGGCGAAGGTGGCATAGCGTTGGCATGCCAGATCCATGCGCATCCCCTCGATCATGTCCAGATAGGGCTGGATCGGCTGGGGATAGCGGTTGAGGGTGTCGCGCATGACCAGATCCAGGCCATCGCGCACCTGCCCATCGAACAGGTCACGGGTGCGCAGCTCCCAGGCATCCAGCCGCTGGGCCAGCTCAGGCACCGGGCGGCGTTGGGCCTCTGGGCTGTCCATCAGTTCGTCGGTGCGCCGGCACCACACGTAGATCGCCCAGATGGCCCGCCGCTTGTCCGGCGGCATCAGCAGGGTGCCCAGGTAGAACGTCTTTGCCCACTCGGCCGTTTCCCGCCGGCAGGCCTCGAACGCCTCCTCCAGGGACGGCAGGGCTGAAGCCCCTGCCGTCTGCTCCGCCAGCCCCTCAGCACCGCTCAAAACACGGCCACTCAAACCGCAGCCAGATTGCCAGCAGCAACGGCCTCCAGGCCTGAAGCCGAACGGGAGATGGCCTCGGCACACTGCTTGCCACTGAGCACCGCCCCCTCCATTGAGGCCAGATAGCGCTGCATTGTGTAGCAGCCCGCCAGGAAGAAATTGGCGATCGGGCTGGCCTGGTCGGGCCGCAGCTGCTGGCAGCCGGGCACGGTCTTGTAGACCGACTGGGGCGTCTTCACCACGATCGCCTTGCGCAGCTGGGCTTGGTCGTCGCCCGTGAAGTGCATCGGGAAGAGGCGCTTGAGTTCCTCCATCGTGGCGGCCACGATGTCGTCGTCGGAGCGGCCGATCCAGTCTTTGGCGGGGGCGAACACCAGCTCGAGCATCGAGCGCTCGGGATCTTCATATTCCCTGCAGGTGTTGCTCATGTCGGCATACACGCTCAGCAGCGGGCTGCGGCTGAACAGCAGGTGGTCGATCTCGGTGAGCTTGCGGTCGAACCAGAGGTGGATGTTGATCACCGGCACGCCGTTGAGGCCTTCGAGCTTCTGGAAATAGGGAATCTCCTTCCAGGGTCCTGGGATCAGCTTCTTGAAGGGATCCACTGGCATGGCGCTCACATAGGCATCTGCCTTGAGGGTGTAGCCCTCCTGGCCCTTGATGCCGCCGATGCGGAAGCCTCTCACCGTGCCGTCGGGGTTGAGCTCAATCTCGCGCAGGGGAGCATTGAGATGCACCTCGCCGCCGCGCTCAGTGACGTAGTCCACGATCGGCTGGCAGAGCCGCTGGGGTGGGTTGCCATCGAGGAAGGCCATCTTCGAGCCGTCGCTCTCCTGCAGGAAGCGATTGAGGGCCGTGAGCACCACCGTGCTGGAGATCTCGTCGGGATCGATGAAGTTGAGCGCCTTGGCCATGGCGATGAACACCTCATCGTTCACCCGCTCGGGGATGTTGTGCAGCCGCAGCCATTCGGTCCAGGAATACTGGTCGCACTCCTCCACGTACTGCTGGCCGCGCAGCATCGCCGGCACCAGACCGATGCCGAAGGCGATCTTCTCCGGCCAGGTGAGCAGGTCGTTGTTGCCGAGGATCGCCGCCACGCCGTTGAAGGGAGCGGGGATGTCGGGGAAGTCGAAGCGGCTGTAGGTGCCGGGGGTCTCCTTCTGGTTGAAGATCATCGAGTGGCTCTTCCACTGCAGCCGGTCCTCGATGTCGAGCTCCTTGAACAGCTGGCGCATGTTGCGGTAGGCGCCGAAGAAGATGTGCAGACCGGTCTCGTACCAGTCGCCGTCCTCGTCCTGCCAGGCCGCCACCTTGCCGCCGAGCACGTCCCGGGCCTCCACCACCACCGGGGTGTGGCCGGCGTCGCAGAGGTACTTGGCACAGGAAAGACCTGCCAGGCCAGCACCGGCAATTGCGACGCGCATACCCAAGACAGGAACCAGTGGCAACCATAGGGTGAGCGCCGTCAGCACGGGGCAGGGCGACGGTCCTGGCCAGGGGCCGGGAGTGGCGGCCGAACCTTGGCCCCTGAGATCCCTACCTAAAGTTGGCGTTCCGGGTGTTTTCCAAGCCATGGCCGACCAGCTGCTCAAATCCACCACCCGTCACGTGCGGCTGTTCACCGCCCGGGTGGAGGACGGCAACCTGATTCCGGACCCGGCCCAGCTCACCCTCGATCTCGATCCGGACAACGAGTTCCAGTGGGATGGGTCCGTGCTGGAAAAAGTGCAGCAGCGATTCCGACAACTGGTGGAGGCCCAGGCAGGTGCCGACCTGAGCGAGTACAACCTGCGCCGCATTGGCTCGGAACTGGAGGGCACCATCCGCCAGCTGCTGCAGGCCGGCGAGCTGCGTTACAACCCCGATTGCCGGGTGCTCAACTATTCGATGGGTCTGCCCCGCACCCCTGAAGCCCGATGACCCGCTCCCCCCGCAGCCGCTACGACGAAGACCGCTACGCCCAGGACGACCGCTACGCCGAGCGCTACGGGCGGGGATCCGGCCGTCCGCCCCGGCAGCAGTCAGGCCCCGGGCCCGGCGGACCCGGGGGAGCTGGAGGCGGCCAGGGTGGCCCGCCGGTGCAGTTCAACCTGGGCACCCTGGCCGTGCTCGCCGGCGTGCTGGTGGTGGGGATCGGCATCGGCACCGGCATCGCCAGCACCACCCAGGGGAACCAGGGCAACATTGCCAGCTCCCAGCAGCTGGACATGGCGGTGCCTGATCCGGAGTTCTGCCGCCAGTGGGGCGCCAGTGCCTTCGTGATGGACGTGGAGATCTACACCACGATGAACCCGAGCACCAGCTTCGTGACCCAGCCGATCCTGCGGCCGGGCTGTGTGATCCGGCGGGAGAACTGGAGCGTGCTCCAGAAGGAGGGGGCCGTCACCGCCGAGCAGATGCGCCAGTGCAAGCAGCGGATGAACACCTTCGCCTACGTGGGCTCGGTGAAGGACAAGCCGGTGGTGCGTTGCGTTTACCAGACCGACATCCGCGACAACCAGTTCGTGACCCGGGGCGTGGCCGACGACACCGTGGGCGTGACCCCGGAAGCCGATCAGTTCTGAGGGGAGCTCTCAGGCCTGGACAGCCGCCACGGCGTCGGCGCTGGCCTGCGATTGCAGCGGCCGGCGCAGGGGACTGTCGGCGCTGGCAAACACCGGCAATACCTCCCTCCGGAAGGCGTCGGCGGCCCGGGAGCAGTAGCGGGCCGGGTGGGTGATCAGCTTGAGCTGGCGGCGCACCAGCAGATCGGCCACCTGGGGGCGGTACAGAGTTCCGGCGGAGAGCTCCCTCTCGATCGACACCACCGGCAGGAAGGCCGCTCCCAGGCCGCTCTGCACGGCATTCTTGATCGCTTCGAAGGAATTGAGCTCCATCTCGATTTTCAGCCGTGCCACATCCAACCCGGAGCGGGCCAGCAGCTGATCCACCATCTTGCGGGTGGTGGATTGGGCATCAAGGCACACGAAACCGAGGCGGTAGAGGTCGTCCTTGGTGAGCTCAGCCAACCGGGCCAGAGGATGCTTGACCGGCAGCACCAAGGCCAGTTCATCACTGGCGTAGGGCACCACCTGCAGCAGTTCATTGAGCTCTGTGGGCAGCTCGCCACCGATGATCGCCAGGTCCACCTGGCCGTTGGCCACGCTCCAACCCGTCCGACGGGTGCTGTGCACCTGCAGCTGCACCGCCACATCCGGGTACTTCTGGCGGAACAGGCCGATCATCCGCGGCATCAGATAGGTGCCGGTGGTCTGGCTCGCGCCCACGATCAGGGAGCCACCGCGCAGGTTGTGGAGATCCTCCAGCGCGCGACAGGCCTCCTGGCACTGGCTGAGGATGCGGTCGCAGTAGCTGAGCAGCAGGTGACCGGCCTCGGTGAGCTGGGCCTTGCGGCCGCCCCGGTCGAATAGCGAAACGCTCAGCTGCTTCTCCAGGTTCTGGATCTGCAGGCTGACCGCCGGCTGGGTGACGTACAGGCTGTCGGCGGCCTTCTTGAAGCTGCCCTCGCTGGCGATGGCGCGCAGGATGCGCAGCTGGTCGAGGGTGAAGGGCAGATCTGCCATAGGTCGACCCCGGGCCCGAAGTCCGGAACTGCCAGCGGATCGGAACTCTAGGGGGGACTGTGGGTGGCCAGAATCGTCCCCTTCACAACGTCCCACCCTGCCCTTGAGCTCCGGTTCCGCCCTGGCCCCCAACCCGCACCACAGCAGCTGGGTGATGCTGGCCCTGCTGCTGGCCTTCGCCATACTCCACAGCGGCGGCGCCTCGCTGCGCGTGTGGGGGGTGGGACGGATCGGCGAGCGGGCCTGGCGCCTGCTGTTCGCCACTCTGAGCATCCCCTCGGCCGTGGTGGTGATCGGCTATTTCCTGGCGCACCGCTACGACGGGGTCCGGCTCTGGAACCTGCAGGACCAGCCCTGGATCGTGCCCGTGGTGTGGGTGGGCACCGCCATCAGCTTCCTGTTTCTCTACCCGGCCACCTACAACCTGCTGGAGATCCCGGCGGTGCTCAAGCCCCAGGTGCGCCTTTACGCCACCGGCATCATCCGCATCAGCCGCCACCCCCAGGCCGTGGGCCAGATCCTCTGGTGCGCCTCCCACCTGCTCTGGATCGGCAGCAGCTTCATGGTGGCCACCTGCGCCGGCCTGATCGCCCACCACCTGTTCGCGGTCTGGAACGGCGACCGCCGCCTGGCCAACCGCTTCGGGCCGGCCTTCGAAGAGCTGAGGGCCAACACCTCGGTGATCCCCTTCCGGGCCGTACTCGATGGTCGCCAGCGGCTGGTGCTGACGGAGTTCCTCAGGCCGGCCCAGCTGGGCATCGCCATCGCCGTGGGCGTGTTCTGGTGGGCGCACCGCTTCATCGGGTTGGGGGCGGTGAGCTTCAGCCGCTCAGGTCTGGCCCACTGGCTGGGCTGAGATCCCCAGGCGTCCTGCCTACACTCGGCGGCAACCAGCCCACCGGGAGCTCAGCCGGATGCCCTCAGCCGCCGAACTCGCCTGGTTGATCCCAGTGTTGCCTCTGGCCGGGGCCTGCCTGGTGGGCCTGGGCCTGATCAGTTTCAACCGCACGATCAACCGGCTGCGCAAACCCGTGGCCTGGCTGCTGATCAGCTGTGTGGGGGCAGCCGCCGTACTCAGCTACGCGATCCTGGCCCAGCAGCTGGCTGGCGCCGGCCCCACCGAGGTGCTGTTCAACTGGGCCAGTGCCGGCACGTTCAACCTGCAGATGGGCTTCCGGGTGGATGCCCTGGCGGCGGTGATGCTGGCCCTGGTGACCACCATCGCCGTGCTGGTGATGGTGTATTCCGATGGCTACATGGCCCACGACAAGGGCTATGTGCGCTTCTTCACCTACCTGGCCCTGTTCAGCAGCTCGATGCTGGGCCTGGTGATCAGCCCCAACCTGCTCGAGATCTACGTGTTCTGGGAGCTGGTGGGCATGTGCTCCTACCTGCTGGTGGGCTTTTGGTACGACCGCGACGGCGCCGCCAACGCCGCCCAGAAGGCCTTCGTGACCAACCGGGTTGGCGACTTCGGCCTGCTGCTGGGCATTCTCGGCCTGTTCTGGGCCACCGGCAGCTTCGGCTTTGAGGAGATCGGTGCCGGCCTGCAGGAAGCGGTGGCAGGCGGCAGCCTCAGCAACGGCGTGGCCGTGATCCTCTGCCTGCTGGTGTTCATGGGCCCGATGGCCAAGTCGGCCCAGTTCCCCCTGCACGTGTGGCTGCCCGACGCCATGGAGGGCCCCACCCCGATCTCGGCCCTGATCCACGCCGCCACGATGGTGGCGGCCGGCGTGTTCCTGGTGGCCCGCCTGCAGCCGGTGTACGAGGCCTTTCCGGCCGTGCAGCTCACGATCGCCGTGATCGGCACGATCACCTTGTTCCTGGGGGCCACGATCGCCCTGACCCAACAGGACCTCAAGAAGGGTCTGGCCTACAGCACCGTGAGTCAGCTTGGCTACATGATGCTGGCCATGGGCTGCGGCGCTCCGGTGGCCGGCATGTTCCACCTGGTGACCCACGCCTTCTTCAAGGCGATGCTCTTCCTGGGCTCCGGCTCGGTGATCCACGCCATGGAGGAGGTGGTGGGCCACGAACCCGTGCTGGCCCAGGACATGCGCCTGATGGGCGGCCTGCGCAAGTACATGCCGATCACCTCCGCCACCTTCTTCATCGGCTGTGTGGCGATCGCCGGGATCCCGCCCCTGGCCGGCTTCTGGAGTAAGGACGAGATCCTCGGCCAGGCCTTCAACACCTATCCGTTGCTGTGGGCGATGGGCTTCGTCACCGCCGGCATGACTGCCTTCTACATGTTCCGGCTCTACTTCCTAACCTTTGAGGGCACCTTCCGCGGCAACGACAAGGCGATGGCCGGCCAGCTGCTGGCGGCCGCCGGCAAGGGCAGCATCGACCACGACGACGACCACGGTCACGCCCATGCCGACCATCCCCATGAGTCGGGCTGGCAGATGGCCATGCCCCTGGCCGTGCTGGCGGTGCCCTCGGTGCTGATCGGCCTGCTGGGCACCCCTTGGCACAGCCGCTTCGCTGCCCTGCTCGATCCCCATGAAGCAGCCGAGATGGCGGAACACTTCAGCTGGAGTGAGTTCCTGCCCCTGGCGGGCGCTTCCGTGGCCATCTCCGTGGCGGGAATCACTGTGGCGGTATTGGCCTACGCACTGCACAAGCTCGACATGGCCGCCCTGTTCGCCAACCGCTTCCCGGCGATCAACGCCTTCCTGGCCAACAAGTGGTACCTCGATGCCATCAACGACAAGTTGTTCGTGCAGGGCAGCCGCAAGCTGGCCCGCTCGGTGCTGGAGGTGGACTCCAAGGTGGTGGACGGGGTGGTGAACCTCACCGGCCTGATGACCCTCGGCAGCGGCGAGGGCCTCAAATACTTCGAGACCGGCCGGGCCCAGTTCTATGCCCTGATCGTGTTCGGCGGGGTGGTCGCCCTAGTCGTGCTGTTCGGCGCCCTGGGCTGAGGGCTTCTGCCGTGAGCGCGCAGAGCGCGCAACACGGCCTCAGCGCCTCAGCCCAGGTCGCCAAATACGGGGCGGTGGTGAAGCATTCTTGCCCCCTACTGCCCCCGCACCCGCCCCCCCGCCAGGCGGGATGGCTCCACCGGCCGCATTGGGCGCCCCGCGCCCGCGGCGGCCGGCGGAGCCATCCCGCCTGGGGCCACTACGGACTGTGTGACTCCCCCCACCTGGCCTGGGGCTGATCGGCAGGTATTTCTACACTCCAGCCATTGGACTGCCTGCATTCGTGGCCTTTCCCTGGCTGAGCGCTTCGATCCTGTTCCCGATCGCGGCCGCACTGCTGATCCCGTTCGTGCCCGACAAGGGCGACGGGCGCCAAGTGCGCTGGTTCGCCCTCGGCATCGCGCTCACCACCTTCCTGCTCACGGTGGGTGGCTACCTGAACGGCTATGACCCGGCCGTCGAGGGGCTCCAGCTGGTGGAGCGGGTGGAGTGGCTGCCGAGCCTGGGACTGGCCTGGTCGGTGGGGGCGGATGGCATCTCGATGCCGCTGATCCTGCTCACCAGCTTCATCACGGCGCTGGCGGCCCTGGCGGCCTGGCCGGTGAGCTTCAAGCCCAAGCTCTTCTATTTCCTGCTGCTGGCCATGGACGGCGGCCAGATCGCCGTGTTCGCCGTGCAGGACATGCTGCTGTTCTTCCTGGCCTGGGAGCTGGAGCTGATACCGGTGTACCTGCTGCTGGCCATCTGGGGCGGCAAGAAGCGTCAGTACGCCGCCACCAAGTTCATCCTCTACACGGCTGGCAGCTCACTGTTCATCCTGATCGTGGGCCTGGCCATGGCCTTCTTCGGCGGCACTACGAGCTTTGAGTACTCCGTTCTGATGGCCAAGGACTTCCCCGTGAAGTTCCAGCTGCTCTGCTATGCGGGCTTGTTGATTGCCTTCGGGGTGAAATTGCCGATCGTGCCACTGCACACCTGGCTGCCGGATGCCCACGGCGAGGCCACTGCGCCGGTGCACATGCTGCTGGCCGGCATCCTGCTGAAGATGGGCGGGTATGCCCTGCTGCGCTTCAACGTGCAGCTGCTGCCGGCGGCCCACGCCCAGTTCGCACCGCTGCTGGTGGTGCTGGGGGTGGTGAACATCATCTACGCCGCCCTCACCTCCTTTGCCCAGCGCAACCTCAAGCGCAAGATCGCCTACAGCTCGATCAGCCACATGGGCTTTGTGCTGATCGGGATCGGCAGCCTGAGCGCCCTGGCCACCAGTGGCGCCATGCTGCAGATGATCAGCCACGGCCTGATCGGCGCCAGCCTGTTCTTCCTGGTGGGCGCCACCTACGACCGTACCCACACCCTGCAGCTCGATGAGATGGGTGGCGTGGGCCAGAAGATGCGCAAGATGTTCGCCCTCTGGACGATCTGCTCCCTTGCCTCCCTGGCGTTGCCGGGCATGAGCGGCTTCGTGAGCGAGCTGATGGTGTTCGTGGGCTTTGCCACCAGTGAGGCCTACACCCTCAGCTTCCGGGTGGTGATCGCGATCCTGGCGGCCGTTGGGGTGATTCTCACGCCGATCTACCTGCTCTCGATGCTGCGGGAGATTTTCTTCGGCAAGGAGAACCGCGAACTGGCCTCCCACACCCACCTGGTGGACGCGGAACCGCGGGAGATCTACGTGATCAGCTGCCTGCTGGTGCCGATCATCGGCATCGGCCTCTACCCGCGGATCATGACCGACACCTACCGGGCCTCGATCGAGGCCCTGGTTCAGCGGGAGATCACCGCCATGGGCCGGGTGATCCCCACGCCGGGCAGCAACCTCATCCGCCAGACCATGCTCCAGGCCCCAGCCCTGCCGGGCTGAGCCAACCGATCTACGCTCTGGTGCGCAGCGTTCTGCGGCCCTGAATGATGAAACAGATCAACTTCCTGCTGATCTTCAGTTTCGGTCTGGCCATGGTGATGTTCACCCTGGAGAACACCGCACCAACCACGGTCCGCTTCCTGCCCGGCCTACAGGCCACCCTCCCCCTGGCCGCCCTGCTGTTGGTGGTGGGTGGCATTGGTGCCACCGCCGCCTGGGTGTTCGCGGTGTGGTCCGGCGTGGTGAAAAAGGTGGAAACCCTCCAGGACAACGGCGCCATCGAGGCCCAGCAGGTGCGCATCCAGGAGCTGGAGAGCGACCTGCAGCGCTACCGGGCCACGGTGGATGCCCAGCTGGGTCTGCTGCCGGCGGCGGGCCAGAGTTCCGCCGAACCCGGCTGAAGAGAGGCTTCGTCTGCCAGCCTGGTCCGGGCCAGCGGGGACCGTTAACTTGGCTGGGAGCCCCCGCAGTGTTTGCATCCCTTGACCCAAGGAGGCGCCAGGCTCGCCATCCGGCTTCTCCAGGACGCCGCCGAACGGGGTGATCTCGATCCCTGGGATGTGGATGTGATCGCCGTGGTGGATGGCTTTCTCGACCAGCTCCACCAGAGGATCACGGTGCCCCGGCTGGCGGCTGCGGTGGGCGGCAGCTATGAACAGGATCTGGCCGAAACCAGTGAGGCCTTTCTGGCGGCGTCCGTACTGGTGAGCCTGAAGGCGGAACTGCTGGAGGCCAGCACCCTGCCCCCTGAGCCCCTGCTGGAGCACCCCTTTGACCCCGATGCTGACGGGGATGGGGATGGCTGGGCAGCCGATGCGGCCCAGGTCCTGCCGCGCCGGCCGGAACGCCACCTCTGGCGCAGGCCCGTGGCGCCCCCGCCCCTGCAGCGACCGGTGACCCTGGGGGAACTGATCCAGCAACTTGAAGACATCGCCGAGCGGCTGGAGCAGGACGGACCCCAGGAGCACAGGCGCCAGCGGCCCCGCCGCTTCAGTGAGCGGGCGGCCATGGAACAGGTGGCCAACCTGGCCCATCGGGAGAAGCTGCCCGAAACCACCGCCGCCCTCAGCGGCTTTCTGCGCCAGTGGCCGGCGGCGGAACGCTGGGTGTCCTTTGAGACCTTGGTGGAGGCGTGGAGCGACGCGGTGAGCGGCCGTGGGGCCGGCGCGGATCTGGACAGCGACCGGGTGGGAGTGTTCTGGGCGCTGCTGTTCCTCTGTCACCAGGGCCGATTGGAACTGGAGCAGGAGGGCGGCCTGTTCGGCCCGCTGCAGTTGCGCGCCCTGGCGGATTCCCAGAGCGAGAGCGCCATCCCGGGCGACGGGAACGAGCTGGCGCCCCTGGGGATGGCCCTGAGGGCAGCTGAAGGGCCGGCCGCCGAACGGCTTGCGGCCTGAAAAGACGCCTAAGGTGACGGCTCCGACCGATGTGAGATAACGCCGATGAAGGCGATGATCCTGGCGGCCGGCAAGGGCACACGGGTGCGGCCGATCACGCACACCATCCCCAAGCCGATGATCCCCATCCTGCAGAAGCCGGTGATGGAGTTCCTGCTGGAACTGCTGCGCGAGCACGGCTTCACCGAGGTGATGGTGAATGTGTCCCACCTAGCCGAGGAAATCGAGAACTACTTCCGCGATGGCCAGCGCTTCGGCGTGGAGATCGCCTACAGCTTTGAAGGCCGGATTGAAGACGGCGAACTGATCGGCGATGCCCTGGGATCCGCCGGCGGCCTGAAGAAGATCCAGAACTTCCAGCGCTTCTTTGACGACACCTTCGTGGTGCTCTGCGGCGATGCCTTAATCGACCTTAACCTCAGCGAGGCCGTGCGCCGCCACCGTGAAAAGGGCGCCCTCGCCAGCATGATCACCAAGAGGGTGCCGAGGGAGCAGGTGAGCAGCTACGGCGTGGTGGTGACCGATGAGGACGGGCGGGTGCGCTCCTTCCAGGAAAAGCCCGATGTGGCGGACGCCGCCAGCGACATGATCAACACCGGCATCTACATCTTCGAGCCTGAAGTGCTCGACTATGTGCCCAGCGGGGTGCCGTTTGATATCGGCTCCGACCTGTTCCCCAAGCTGGTGGAATCAGGGGCACCCTTCTATGCCTTGCCGATGGAATTCGAATGGGTTGACATCGGCAAGGTTCCCGATTACTGGCAAGCCATTCGCAGTGTGCTGCAGGGCCATGTGCGCCAGGTTCAGATACCGGGCAAGCAGGTCCGGCCCGGAGTTTATACCGGCCTGAACGTGGCTGCAAACTGGGACAAAATCAAAGTTCAAGGCCCTATCTATGTAGGCGGCATGACCCGCATTGAGGATGGCGCCACGATCATCGGCCCCGCCATGATCGGCCCAAGTTGTCACATCTGTGAAAACGCCACCATCGACAACTCCATCATCTTCGACTACTCCCGTATCGGCCCCGGGGTGCGCCTGGTGGAGAAACTCGTGTTCGGCCGCTATTGCGTTGACCGCAACGGCGACCACTTCGACCTGCAAGAAGCGGCCCTCGACTGGCTGATCACCGATGCCCGCCGCCAGGATGTGGTGGAGCCCTCACCCCAGCAGAAGGCCCTTGCCGAACTGCTGGGCAGCGATCTGGTGCTCAGCCAGTCGGCCTGAGCACCGCGCCTGGGCTGCAGATCTGCTCCAGAGCGCCGGCAGCAGCCCGCAATGGCGACAATCCAGCCAGCTCCAGGATTCGGGGGATGCGTTCCTCGGCCTTGATCGCCATCAGATGAACCCCCTGGGCAATGCCCACATACTGGGCCACCTGCTCAGCGGCAATGCACACCCCCTCGGCCGCCGGGTCAGCCGCAGACGCCAACCGATCAATCAGGCCCTGGGGAATGTTGGCCCCGGGCACCACCCGGTTGATGAACTCCGCATTGCGAGCTGACTTCAGCAGAAACACCCCCGCCAGTACCGGCAGTCCGAGGGGGCCTGCGATCTCGTCGATGAACCGACGCAGGGCATCGCCATCGGTGACCATCTGGGTCTGAATGAAGCGGGCGCCAGCAGCCTGCTTGCGCCGCAGCCGGGATCGCAGCCCACTCCAGCTGGGGGACTGGGGGTCGGCCGCCGCACCGGCGAAGAAGGCGGTTCCCCCATCGGGCAGGGGGCCCTTCACCGGATCCCGACCCTGGTTGAGGGTCTCCACCAACTGCAGCAGTCGCACCGACTCCAGCTCGTTCACGGGCCGTGCCCCGGGCTGATCGCCAGCGCGCACCGGGTCACCGGTGAGGCAGAGCAGGTTGCGTAGGCCGAGGGCATGGGCCCCCAGCAATTCAGCCTGCAGGGCGATGCGGTTGCGATCCCGGCAGGTGAGCTGCAGCACCGGCTCAAAGCCCTGATCCAGCAGCAGCTTGCACATCGCCAGGCTGCTCATGCGCATCACGGCCCGGCTGCCGTCGGTGACATTGATGGCATGCACCCTGCCGTGCAGACAGGCGGCCGCTGCAAGCGTGCGGCCGGGATCGCCACCCCTGGGCGGCGTGACTTCCGCTGTGATGGCTGTTTGGCCGCTGGTGAGCGCCTGATGAAGCAGCAAGCCAACTCCGCTGGGCTGTCCCATCATGCCCGGGCCCCGTCTGCCTAGAGTGCTGTGAGGCAGCAGGTGTACCCAGTGCCCTGCACCTGTACCGCTCTGCTCTCCCATTGTTGCGCCGTGGTTATCCGCAGAGGGGAACTCCATCAAGGGGATCAGGGGATGGGCGCAGGCACAAGTCCTGAACGGGATCTCTCCGAACGGGAGCTGGAGATCATCGAACTGGTGGCCCAGGGACTCACCAACCAGGAAATCGCTGGATCGCTCACGATCAGCAAGCGCACCGTGGACAACCACGTGAGCAATATCTTCACCAAAACCGGCGCCAAGAACAGGGTTGCACTGCTGAACTGGGCCATGGATCACGGCAAGATCTGCCGGGATGGCTTCAACTGCTGTGCGCTGGACGATGCCGGCCAGGCACCTTCAGGCCCGAGCGGGGAAGCACAGCGCTTCAGTTGAGCTGGCTGAGTCGTCTGAGCTGGCGACCTCGGCGCTGAGGGAAACCAGGGCCGTGATGGAACAGCCAAGCAGGTCAAGCCCGAACAGCTCCGCATAGGCCACACAGTCGGCATGGTCGCGACCGGCGAAGCGCAGCACGCCCTGGCAGTCATAGATCCCGGTGGAACTGGGGCAGGGAGCGGTAGCGGGGAGACCGGCCAAAAGCAGAGCAGAGAATCTGCGGAAAGATTTCCGAATTGAGCCTAGATCCTGAAGGGCCCACTGACCAGCATTGCTTCCGGTCTTACACCAGAGGGCCGAGGGCCTGGAGCAGCGGCTGCCGCTGGTCGGCCGCCCAGTCGCTGAAGGGCATCCGGGCCAGGGCAGCGTTGCTGAGCTCATGGCGACCGGTGAGCTCAAGGCCACACCAGCTGGGCAGCTCCAGATCCTGCTGCGCGTGCTCCAGCTCGACTTCCGCCACCACCAGCGGCTGGTTGGCCCCATCGAACACATCCACCACCCAGTGACCGCCCTCAAGGCTCAGGCCATGGCGCCGCTTGCTCACCTGCTGGGCGGTGAGGGCCAGCATGGCCTGGGCATCCGCAAGGGGGATCGGGTACTCAAATTCCTGGCGCACCAACCCGTCCACACCGCCCTGGGCCTGGGGGAGCGGCGCCTTGAGGGTGAGCCAGGCGGCAGGGGACTGGGGAGGGCCGCTGCTGATGCGCACCCGCAGGGTGAGAGCTTCACCGCCCTGGCTGAGGTAACCCTGCTGCAGCTGGCTCTGCCAGGCCACATGGCGGCGCCAGGCCGGGCTGACCACCAGAAAGCGCCGTTCAATCTCCAGGGCCATCGCAGGGCGCGCAGAAACGAGGGGGGGTATCAATTGTGGGATGGCTCCGCCGCCACCAGGCTGCCGGCCCAGTGCAGCTTGTGGGTGAGCGTGCGGTAGTAGGAGGGGCACTGTTCCAGGGTCACCAGCAGGGCGGCATGGCTGCTGCGTTGCAGGAGCGCCCGGTCGCCGGGTTCCAGGGTGGTGGCCTGCACGCCGTCCTGCCAGAGCTTCACCCGCCGGCTCGATTCACCCAGGGGCCAGAGGCTGAGCTGGGCCCGGGGGGGCACCACCACGGCGCGGCTGGAGAGGCTCATCGGACAGATGGGATTGACCACAATCCCCTCCAACCCCGGATGCAGGATCGGCCCCCCCGCAGCCATCGCGTAGCCGGTGGAGCCAGTGGGGGTGGCCACGATCAGGCCATCGCCGCGGTACTGGTCCACCACCTCACCGTCGATCTCCAGCTCCAGCACGCAGGTGGAGGAGATCTCATCGAGGCCAGGGCGGAAATAGAAGTCGTTCAGGGCCAGGTAAGCCGGGCTGCCGTCGTCCACCCCATCGCCACGGTCGATGCGGGCCTCCAGCATCATCCGCCGCTCCAGGGCATAGCGATCGTGTTGCAGGCGCTGCCAGAGGTTCTCCTGTCCCTCGCCCGCCAGTTTCAACAGGCTGCGCTCATGGGTGAGGAAGCCGAGATGGCCCCCCACGTTGAAGCTGAGGATCGGCACTTCCATGGGCGCCAGATGGCGGGCGGCCCCCAGCACCGTGCCGTCCCCCCCCAGCACCAGGGCCAGGTCGGGCAGGTGCTCCTCACTGGCCAGCAGGCCGGGGTAGGGGTCGCGGGCCAGTCCACTGCTGGCAGTTACCACGCTCACGCCGAGTTCCCGGAGATCGGCCGCGCAGCGCCTGGCCTGGCGCTGGGCCGCCTGGCTGCCGGAGCGAGCGATCAGCCAGACCCGCTCCAGACGCATCGCGAATTACCAGCGCAGCAGGTTGAAGCGCTCCATGTCCACGGTTTCGCGGTTGCGGTAGAGCGAGAGGAGAATCGCCAGGCCCACGGCCGCCTCGGCGGCGGCCACGGTGATCACGAAGATGGCGAACACCTGGCCGCGGATCAACTGACCATCCAGATAGCTGGAGAAGGCCATCAGGTTGATGTTCACCGCATTGAGCATCAGCTCGATGCTCATCAGCACCCGCACGGCGTTACGGCTGTTGATCAACCCCCACACCCCGGTGCAGAACAGGGAAGCCGCCAGCACCAGGTAGGCCTGCAAAGGGATGCCGCCGGAGAGGGAAAGAGTGAGGGAGTCCATGGGCAGAAGGCGCGGGGAGGCAGTTATCGCCGGGAGGCGGACGTGTCGAGCAGGAGTGGGGTGCGGGCCTTCTCGATCAGGCCCTGATCCACCGCCTCGCCGGTGCCGATGTCCGTGCTGAACACATCGCGGCGGGCCAGCACGATGGCACCGATCATGGCCATCAACAGCAGCACCGAAGCCAGTTCAAAGGGCAGCAGGTAGTCGGAGAACAGGTGCTCGCCGATGCGGATGGTGGCCTCATCCCCCACCGACGGTGGACCGGGCAGGGCCCAGGGGGTGGTGAACGCCACCCGCAGCAGCAGGGCGAACAGGCCGCCGCACACCAGGCCGGACAGCAACCTGCGCAAGGCCAGCCCAGGGATGGCCGAGAGGTCCTCCCGTTTGTTGACGAGCATGATCGCGAACAGGATCAGCACGTTCACGGCGCCCACGTACACCAGCACCTGGGCGGCGGCAACAAAACTGGCATTGAGCAGCAGATACAGCCCCGCCACCGAGAGGAACACCCCACCGAGCAGGAAGGCGGAATACACGATGTTGGGCAGGAGCACCACCCCGAGGGCTCCGAGCACCACGGTGGCGGAGAGCACAGCGAAGCAGATCAGCTGGGTGGTCGAGGCGATTGTCATCAGGCCTTCTCCTCGGTGGGGGCCGCAGCGGGCTCGCTGGCGGCGGCAGACTTGGCGGCTGGGGCAGGGTTGGTGGCAGGGAGGGTCGCCAGCACCTGTTCGGGCAGTCTGCCCGCCCGGGGGGCCGTATCGGGCACGCCATGGGGATCCATCTCTCCCTTGGGCAGGTAGGCCAGCTCGCGCAGGGCGAACACCGCCGGATCACTGGTCACGCTGGTGGGCAGGCGGCCGAGTGCCACGTTGTCGTAGTTGAGGCTGTGGCGATCAAAGGCCGAGAGTTCGTATTCCTCGGTCATCGACAGGCAGTTGGTGGGGCAGTACTCCACGCAGTTGCCGCAGAAGATGCACACCCCGAAATCGATCGAGTAGTTGCGCAGTTCCTTCTTCTTGGTGGCCTTGTTCATCACCCAGTCCACCACCGGCAGGTTGATCGGGCACACCCGAACGCACACCTCACAGGCGATGCACTTGTCGAACTCGTAGTGGATGCGGCCGCGGTAGCGCTCCGAGGGGATCAGCTTCTCGTAGGGGTACTGGACCGTGACCGGCCGGCGGCGAAGGTGATCAAAGGTCACGGCCAGGCCCTGGGTCATGTAGTTGGCCGCACTCACCGCATCGCGGGTGTAGTCGCCGACTTTCTTGAGAAACCCGAACATGGAACTGGCTCAGTGGAGAGGCGTGGTGGGCCTGGAGAGTGGCGAGGAGGGCGGCTGGCCGTGACCTCCCAACCATGATGGCGGGCCGGGCCAGGGGCTGGGCACTGCAGTGCTCAACCGCCGAAGAAAGCAGGGAAAGCCAGCTTGAGGCCAGCGGTGACCAGCAAGTTGACCAGGGCAATGGGCAGCAGGAATTTCCAGCCCAGATCCAGCAGCTGGTCGATGCGCACCCGCGGGGTGGTCCAGCGCAGCAGGATCGCCAGGAACACCAGCAGGTAGGCCTTGAGCACGGTCATCACGATGCCCACCGATCCGGTGATCACCTGCACCACCGGAGCATCGACTGGTTGCCCCAGCCAACCCGCCAGCCACTCCACCGGCAGGGGGAAGCCCCAGCCACCGAGATACAACACGGCCACCAGCAGGGCCGAGAGCACCAGGTTGATGTAACTGCCCAGGTAGAAGAGGGCGAACTTCATGCCCGAATACTCGGTCTGATAGCCCGCCACCAGCTCCTCCTCGGCTTCGGGAAGGTCGAAGGGCAGGCGTTCGCATTCGGCCAGGGCGCAGATCCAGAAGATCACGAAACCCACCGGCTGGCGCCAGATGTTCCAGCTGAGGATGCCCGCACCGCTCTGCTGGTTAACGATGTCGACGGTGCTGAGTGAGTTGCTCATCATCACCACCGCCAGCACGGCCAGGGCCAGGGGGATCTCGTAGCTGATCGACTGGGCCGCCGCCCGCAGGCCACCCAGCAGGGAATACTTGTTGTTGGAGGCGTAACCGCTCATCAGCAGGCCGATGGGCTGGATGCTGCTGAGGGAGATCCACAGGAAGATCCCCACGCCCACGTTGCTGACCAGCAGGTTCTGGCCGAAGGGCACCACCAGCCAGCTGAGGATCACCGGGATCAGAACGAGCACCGGACCAAGGGTGAACAGCAGGCCGTCGGCCCGGGCCGGGATGATGTCCTCCTTGAAAACTAGCTTCAAGCCGTCGGCCATCGGCTGGAGGATGCCGAGGGCGCCGGCGTACTCCGGACCGATGCGCTGCTGCACGGCGGCGGAGATCTTGCGCTCCAGCCACACGTTCACCAGCACGCCCACCACCGCGGCCACCAGCACCAGCACCATCGGCAGGGGGAGCCAGAGCAGGTGAGCTGCCCCGGCACTCAGGCCCACCCCCTGCAGGGCCGCTTCAAAACTGGCCTGGAGATCCAGGCCGGAACCGGCGCTCGGGGCCGTGGTGCTCAGCATGACGGCAACGCAGAACAGGGGAAACTTAGCGGTCCTCCAGCGGCACCCAGGCGCGCAGGGGGGAACCGGTATAGATCTGGGAAGGTCGGAAGATGCGGTTAGCCCCCAGCTGCTCTTTCCAGTGGGCCAGCCAGCCGGCCGTGCGGGCGATGGCGAAGATCGGCGTGAACAGGTCGCAGGGGATGCCCAGCTTGCGGTACACGAGCCCGGAATAGAAGTCCACGTTGGGATAGATGCCCTTGGCGCCGAGCCGGCTGGCGGCCTGCTCCTCCAGCTGGCGGGCCAGGTCGTACATCGGGTCGTGACCGAAGCGGTCGAACAGCTCCTCGGCCAGGCGCTGCAGGATCACAGCCCGGGGATCCTTCACCTTGTACTCCCGGTGGCCAAAGCCCATGATCTTCTGGCGATTGGCGATCGCCCGGTCGAGCCACAGCTCCACCCGGTCCTCGCTGCCGATCTCCTCGAGCATGGTGAGCACGTCCTCATTGGCTCCGCCGTGCAGGGGGCCGGCCAGGGTGCCCACGGCCGAGGCCACCACGGCGTAGGGGTCGGTGAGGGTGCTGGCGGTGACGCGGGCGCTGAAGGTGCTGGCGTTGAGGCTGTGCTCAGCGTGAAGGATCAGGCAGGCATCGAAGATGCGGGCGGCCAGGGGATCGGGCTCCCGCTCGGTGAGCATGTAGAGGAAATTGGCCGCATAGGGCAGGTCGTCGCGGGGCTGGATCGGATCCTGGCCCCTACGAATCAGCTGGAAGGCCGCCACCATCGTGGGGATCTTGGCCAGCAGGCGGATCACAGCTGAATAGATGTATTCAGGGTTGTCGAGAGCACGGCGGGAATAGAAGAGCCCCAGAGAGGCGGCGCTGGCCTGCAGCGCGTCCATCGGGTGCCCCTGGGAGGGAAAGCTCTTCATCATGTCGCGGATGCGGAAGCTCACCCGCCGGTGCATCTGCACCTCCTGTTCGAATTCGCGCAGCTTGTCGGCTGAGGGCAGTTCGCCCCAGATCAGCAGGTAAGCCGTTTCCAGAAAGGTGCTGCTGGCGGCGAGGCTGGCGGCGTCGTAGCCGCGGTAGGTGAGATAGCCGAGCTGACCATCGATGTCACAGATCGCCGACTGGGTGGCAGGAATTCCCTCCAGACCTGGCCGGAACAGGGGCATTTCGGATGTGGACGTTTCGGATGTGGGCGTTTCGGATGTGGACCTTTCCGACGTGCTGGGGGTGCCACTCACGGCCATGCCGACACAGACTTCAGGGCTGAACCTAGGCCTGTCGGACCTCGCCGCGCCGTAGCGCTAGCTGCCGCCCAGCAACTGGGCCGGCCCCAGCAGCAGGCGCAGCCGGGCCTGGGGCCGGGGGCTGAGGGCAGCGATCTCCAGCAGCGCGATGCCGGCCTTTTTGAGCACCAGGGCCGCTGGCGGCGCGCCGATCAGGGCCGCGGCCAGGTCGCCCAGGTCGGGTTCATGGCCCACCAGAGCCAGGCGGTGCACCCCGGCAGGCCAACGCAGCAGGGGCCAGGGATCGCCCGCCGGCGCCAGCCCCTCCACCAGCTGGAGCTCCGGGGCAAGCCCGGCGGCCACGGCCAGTTCGGCGGTCTGCCGGGCCCGCAGCAGGGGGCTGCTGAGCAGCTGCTGGCAACGGAGATCGAGCTCATGCAACCGCTCCAGCACGGCGACAGTGCGCTGGCGGCCGGCGGCCGTGAGGGCCCGCTGGGCATCGGGCCAATCGGGGCAGCGCTCCTCGGCGATGCCATGGCGCAGCAGCAGCAGTTCGCATGCAGCCATCAGCTGTCGTAGGCGATGCGAGCCCGCCAGCGCATCCCCTCGCCGTCGGGCTGCACGGCCAGGGCCACGGCGCCGACCGGCTCACTGAAATCCTGGCCGGCCATGGCCGCCAGCAGGCGCCAGCCGCTCCAGCGACGCAGCAGGTTCTGGGCCGGCTCGCCGCTGGCCGCCCACTGCAGGGCCGCCTCCGGCAGGGCGAGGGTGTCCAGGCGCTGGACCAGGGCGGGGGGCTGCTGGCGGCCGTGCTGCTGCTCGGCCAGGGCCTCCAGGGAGTCCGACCACCAGGCCCAGCCGCCCTGTTCGGCGCGCGCCGCCGCCAGGGTCACCGCCAGCTGTTCCCCAGTGCCCGCCCGACGGCGCTGGGCGCCGGACGCCGCCTGTAACCGGGTCCACACCTGGACCGACTGGTCGTCCAGCTCAAGCGGGGACATCGCCAGACCCTGGGCCTGCAGGCGTTCGGCCAGGAGGTCCGCAGCCGGCTGCTCCGGCCGGCTGCCCAGCAGCCAACCCCCGCCATCCTGACGCCAGAGCACAGGCCCCTGGGCCAGGCCCAGCAGCAGGGGGGGCAGCGGGGTGGCGTCCGGGCCGGCCTGGGGACCCAGCAGGGCCTGGAGCAGGGGCTGCCACGGCTCGGGCCAGAGGGCGGGGTCCTGGAGCAGGGCCAGCTGGGCCGCCTCCCCCTGCAGCGCCGCCAGCAGGGCCTGGCCATCGGCACCGGCCAGGGGTGTGCGGGCCGGGTTCTGCGACGGTGCCAGGGCCGGTACCGGAGCGGGGCTGGAGTCAAGCCAGCCATCCAGCACCAACTCGCGGCCCTGGGGCCGCAGGGCCGCGACCAGCCCCTCCCCCGGCAGGGGCAGGACAGCGCCCCCCAGCCAGGAGGGCAGGGCCTCGGGCCGGGCCACCAGCAGGGCCACGCCCCGGCCCAGCTGCTCCAGCCGTCGCTGCAGCTGGGGGTCGGCGGCCTGGTTGAGAGCGTCGATCTGGGACACGTCGAGGGCCTGCTCCAGGGCCCCGCGGCCGGAGGCCAGCAACACCAGGTCGTCGTCGATCAGGGCCGTGGCCAGGGGCACCGGCTGGCGGCCCAGCAGGGCGCCGCGGCCGCTGATCACGCCCATGCCGCGGTAGCTGCTGATCTGCAGCTCCGTGCCGGCCAGGCTGCGGGTCTGCCAGAAGCGTTGCAGGAAGCGGCGGGCGCCGTCGTTGTCGCGGCTGGAGAGGGCCAGCACCCAGCCCCCCGGCTCGCCGCCCTGGTCAGCCAGCACCCACAGGCCGGTCTCCGGGCCGAGCCAGCCGGCCAGCTCACCGGCATAGTCGAGGCCGGCGGCGGCAAAGGCGCCATCGCGCAGGCGAGCCACCGCCTCGGCGGCCTGGCGGCGTTGGCGGGGTGGCGCCACCGCCCGGGCATAGGCCAGGGGCTGCTCCGCGTCGCTGAGCAGATAAAAGCTGAGGGCTGCGTCGCGCGGCACGAACCGGGCCGACCGGGGTGGGGCGAGTGGGCGCTGCTGCAGCTGCAGGGGGGAGCGCTGCCAGACCAGCCACCAGGCGCCGCCGGCCAGACCAAGCAGCAGCAGGGTCACGGCCAGGACCACCGCCAGGAATCGGCGGGCTTTCATGCGGCCAACGCAGGATGGCCCCATCCTGCATCGGACCTCCGCCCGTGAACACGCCCCAGACCATGAGCGCCCCCGAGCTGCAGCGCTGGCTGGAGCAGGGCTCGCCCCTCCAGCTGGTGGATGTGCGCGAGGACCAGGAACTTGAGCTGGCCCGTCTGCCCCACCCGGTGCTGCACTTGCCCCTGAGCCGCTCGGCCGACTGGCTGGGCGAGCTGCCCCGCACGCTGGCGCGGGACCGGCCGATCGTGGTGCTCTGCCACGCCGGCATCCGCAGCTGGCAGTTCGCCAGCTGGTTGATCGACCAGCAGGGCTACGACCAGGTGTGGAACCTGAGCGGCGGCATCGAGGCCTGGAGCCTGGAGGTGGATCCCAGCGTTCCGCGCTACTGATTGAGACCAGAAGATCTAACGCAAGACAGCCATTCAGAGACTGACATCGACAATCCCAGGCCCGCCCAGATACAACCAAGGCTTTAGGCACGAAAGTCTATCGACAAGCCCTAAGAAAGGTTTAGTATAAAAATAAACTTGCAATAACGCCTCCAAAGCGCGTCACCGACATGGTCATATCTCTAGTACTGAAAAGCCTCAGTCTTACAGGCCTGCCAGGGTCGATAGAATCACTAACTAGGGCCTCCTGAAAAAGGCAAATCCACTGCAGCGCAGCTTGTTTCAGCGATAGAGACCCGATAAACTAGCCTCGATCAGGGCAATCGACGATTGCTACAA
>Ga0207939_1000065_pt1 | contig 41820 bp, 57 predicted proteins | sample LakMenEpi02Jun12_FD_150663 | JGI IMG/M metagenome (GOLD analysis project Ga0207939, IMG submission 150663) | Freshwater microbial communities from Lake Mendota, WI - 02JUN2012 deep hole epilimnion (SPAdes) | ecosystem: Environmental > Aquatic > Freshwater > Lentic | place: Lake Mendota, Madison... | reverse complement strand
GTTCGAGAAGGAACTGGCCGTGCTCAAGGGCCGCGTCGACACCCTCGAGGGCAAGGTGAAGACCCTGGAGGCCCAGCAGTTCTCCACCACCACCAAGCTTTCCGGCCTGGCCACACTCGTGGTGGGCGGGGTGAGCAACAACCCCGCCGGTGAACAGGTCACGTTCAACTACGACGTGCAGCTCAACCTCGACACCAGCTTCACGGGCAAGGATCTGCTGCGCACTGTGCTGCGGGCCGGCAACTTTGACGGTGATGGCAATGCCTTCGGTGGTGGCCTCTCCACCCTGGAGATCGCCTTCCAGGAAGAGGCTGGCCCCGATGTGGTGGGGATCGACAAGATCTTCTATCAATTCCCGCTTGGAGCCTCGCCGCTCGGCAGCCAGTTCACCGCCACCCTCGGCGGCCGGGTGGGCCAGGAGGACATGCTCGCCCTCTGGCCCAGCGCCTATCCCAGCGACACCATCCTCAACGTGCTCACCCTCAACGGGGCACCGCTGGCCTACAACAAAAACCTTGGCCCAGGCTTTGGCCTCTGGTGGCAGAACCAGGGCTGGAGCTTGAGCGCCAACTATGTCGCCGCCAATGGCGCCGACTCCTCCCAGGGGCTGTTCAGCAGCGCTTCGGCTGGCACCAGCACTGTGCAGCTGGGCTACGGCCAGGAGAACTGGGGCATCGCCGCCATCTACTCCTTCATCGATGGCGGGGTGGGCGTGCCGGGAGCCACCCCCTTCATCACCCGCCAGATCGAGGAGGAGGGCGAGCGCACCAACGCCCTCGGCATCAGCGGCTTCTGGCAGCCGGCCGAGAGTGGCTGGATTCCCTCGATCAGCGCCGGCTACGGCATCAACAGCAGCAGCCGGGGCGATCTGCGCACCAGCCAGTCGTGGTTGGTGGGCCTCCAATGGAGTGATGTGCTGGCCAAGGGCAACAGCTTCGGGATGGGGGTGGGCCAGCCCGCCTTCGCCACCGCCACCCGCAATGGCGCCGACACCGAAAACGGCGTCTGGGCCTGGGAGTGGTGGTATCAGTGGCAGGTCAGCGATGCGATCGCAGTGACCCCGGCGATCTTCTACCTCAACAATCCCGGTGGATCTGAGGGCGGCAGGGATCAGTTCGGGGCGCTGATCAAGACCAGCTTCAGTTTTTGATCACAGGCTGCGGGCCCCGGTTCAGGGAGCCAGTCAGGGCGCCAGCCGCTCGATCGGCCAATTCACTTCCTTGCACTCCGGCTGGGGCGAGCGGCGGTAGCGGAAGCGGTCGTGCAGGCGGTTCTCACCGCCCTGCCAGAACTCCAGCTCCAGGGGCTCCACCCGGTAGCCGCCCCAGCCACTGGGCAGGGGCACCTGACCATCGGCAAAGCGCTGTTTGAGGTGCTGCCACTGCATCTCCAGGATCGAGCGGGAGCTGATCACCGTGCTCTGCTGCGACACCCAGGCCCCCAGCCGACTGCCGAAGGGCCGCGACACGAAGTACGCCAGCGATTCGGCCGTGGAGATCCGCTCAGCTGGCCCGAGCACGATCACCTGGCGCTCCAGGCCGTACCAGGGAAAGAGCAGGCTCACCTGGGTGGTGGCATCGATCTCCTGGGCCTTGCGGCTGGCGTAGTTGGTGAAGAACACGAAGCCGCGCCGGTCGAAGGCCTTGAGCAGCACGGTGCGGCTGGAGGGCCGCTGGCCATCGCTGGTGGAGAGCACCATGGCGTTGGGCTCCAGCAGCTCGGCCGCGCAGGCCTGCTCGAACCACAGCCGGAACTGCTCGAGCGGATCGGCGTGCAAGTCGGCGCGCCGCAGCCCACCTCGCCTGTAATCCCGTCGCAACTGGCTCAGGTCTTCAGCCATGGCAACCACAACCCACGCAGCCGATCCTCTCCCCCGTCAAAAGGCCCCTCCGTGATCACACGGTGCGTTTCCTCCAGGATCAAAACCTGAAGCTCCAGCACGGGGGTCACCGTGCGGCAAACCCTGTGCCTGTTCGCGCAGAAGTCGTTGGGGGCATCGTCGTCAAGTCCGGGCACCATCAAACGCCGCTGGCGGCGCTGAGGCCACCCTTCACGTGCGCCAGGGCGGTGCCCTCAAGGAACTGCTGGTCGAGCAGCAGCAGGGCCGCGCTGTTGTCGCCTGCCAAGCGCAGCCGCTTGCACACAAAGCGGGCCTCGGCCTCCTCCTGGAGCTGTTCGGCCACGAACCAATCGAGCATGGCGGTGGCGCTGCGTTCCCCGGCGCTCTCAGCGGTCGAGTACAGGCGATTGATCGAAGCCGTCACCCCCTTTTCCATGTCGTAGATCTGGTCGAACAATTTCTGCACAGAGGGCCAGCTGCGCTCGGGCGCCTCCACCGTGGGCAGTTCCACCTGCTCATCGCTGTCCACCAGATAGGCGATCATCCGAGCGGCGTGGTCACGCTCCTCATTGCTCTTGGCGAGCATGTAGGTGGAAAAGCCAGCCAGATCCTTCTCCCGCAGCCAGATCGACATCGCCAGGTAGGTGTGGCTGGCCTGGAACTCGGCGGCCAGGTGCCGGTTGATCGCGCTGGTGAGCTCTTTCATCACTTCCTGAGAGACCGCTGTCCATTCCTGCTTAGCGCAGATGGTTCGATCCCGCCCCCTCGATCCCGCCCATGGATACCGCCCATGGATACCGCGCCAGGTGCGATTGGTTGCCTGGGCCGGTGACCTGCAGCGCAGGCCACACGCCAGAGGGGCTGAGCATGACCCTGGCCTTCGCTCAACACTCCAATGATTCGCACGCGTGGAGATCGCGCCAGCCTGCTGGCAGCCCTGCTGGCCCACTGGAGCGAGGAACAGCTCTCCCTACCGCAACAACCCCAACCCTGGATGTTCAAGCCCACCAGTCGGGGCGCAACAGCAGCACAAGGCCGAGGGGCAGCATCACGACGCCGCTGAGAGCCTGGGGGCAGCGAGCAGCGCAAAACGGAGCCCAGAATGGCAGCAGTAACGCCCACAGGCCCCTGCTGCCATGAGCCATCTGCGCGCCATCATGCAGAAACTGGCTGCAGCCCAGCCGGCCGACACGGAAAGCCCAACACCCCAATCGTCGCTGCCCCAGCGGGAGGCCTACCGCCAGCAGCTCCAGCAGTGCAGCGAGGCCATGCTCCGCTACGAGTGGACCTGGCTGCACCAGCACCTGGAAGACCTGCAGCTCTGCAACGCCAACAGCGCCATGGCCCAGGCCGCCGGCGGGGCCCAGCATGTGCGCCAACTGATCCTCCAGGCCGAGGCCTGCCTGGCAACCCTGGCGGAGGAATGCGAAGGGCGTGGTGTGCAACCGGAGCGGCAGGCGCAAAGCGTGGCCAGCGGTGAACATGCCTGGGAGGTGAGCAACAGCACGATCCGTCGCGCCTGGGGCCTGGACGGCTGAGTCAGAAACCGGCAGGCAGCAGGGCACCCTCCAGATGTGCCCCCCGCAGATCGGCACCGCTGAGCTGGGTGTCGCGCAGGTCGCAGCCTTGCAGGTCGGCCTGTTGGAGATCCGCTCCACTGAGGTTGGCGCCATAGAGGCAGGCACCACGCAGGTCAGCCCCGTGCAGCTGCACCTGTTGCATCAGGGCAAAGCTAAGGTCAGCCGCCTGAAAGTTGGCCTGGCCGAGATCGGTGAGCTGGTCGAGACCGGAGCGGAAATCGGCCTCCACCAAGCGGGCCTCGCGCCAGCAACTCGCGGCGGCCACCACCCCGCGCAAGCAGCAGCGATGCAGCAGGGCCCCACTGAAATCAGCCTGTTGTAGGCGAGAGCCCGAGAGATCGGCTTCATGCCACTGGGACGACTGAGCTTGCAGACCGGACAGATCAGCCCCCCACAACAGCGCCTGCTGAAAACAGCAGCGCTGCACTTGGGCGCCCCGCAGGTTGGCACGACCAAAGCGAGCCTCCTTGAAACAGCCCCCCTCAAGGGCGCAACCGGAGAGGTCGAGATCAACGCCGTCCAGGTCGGCCAACTTGAGGCCAGGGAAACACCGCTCTCCCGCCGCCAGGGCGGCAAGGAGGCTCTCCAGGCTGGTGGGTTGGGACGCGGATGTCACAGCGGAATCCCCCGCAACCGCAACGGATCAGAGGATGGCTGCGAGGGCATCGAGCTGCTGGCGGCGGGCGGCGAGCAGTTGCTTTTCAGCCTGGGCCAGCAGCTTGAACACACTGCGATCGATCACGTCATAGAACACCAGACTGCCCTCTGGACGGCGCTTGACCACGCCGGCGATGGTGAGCAGCTTGAGGTGCTTAGAGACCAGAGCCTGGCTCAGACCGGTGTGCTCAACCACCGCAGTGACATTCAGCGGCCCCTGGCGCAAGGCATCGAGCACGGCCAACCGGTTCGGCTCAGAAAACACCTTGAAGTAATCGGCGAGAGCTTCCATGGTTGAAGAGAACGACTGGTCGGAACGACGCTGAGCCTTGCGGCGCGGTGAGTGGACGGACATGACTACCCCGGTCATGGCCGCCCGGACATGAACGCCCCGGACGAGGCCGAGCGGGATAAAAATACGCTCAGAGCTTAACAGGTAGCCAGACTGTGCGGATAACGCATCAAAACAGGCAGAGACCATCGCGAACACGTAGAATCACGTTGTCGTTATGTCGTTGAAAACGCGGCATCCCATGGTCCTTGCTTGTGCAGCCCACACGTCCAGCGTGGCTCCCGCCGCTCCGTCCGGCTGGCCGCGCCACTGGTTCCAGCAGGAACCCCTGCTCGAACGTCAGCACGATCGCCTGGAGGCCCTGCTGGACAGCCTGATCCAGCAGCACCGCCAGCCCCTGCCCTGCGCGCAACTGGCCGTGACCGACCAGGCCGAGCAGCTGGCCTGCCGCCGCCTGCTCTGGGATCTGCGCCTGCACCTGCGCCTGGAGGAGCGCTGGCTGGACGCCGCCGGCGCCCTCTGCCCCGGCCACTGCGGCGGGCACCAGGAAGCCGCCCGGGCGGCCCTGGCCCAGTTCTGCCAAGGCAGCGGCAGCCGCCGGGCCCGCCTGGCCTGGTTGCAGGAGCTGCACGCCTGGTTCGCCGCCCATCGCCGCGGACCGGATGCCATGGCCTACGCCCTGGCCCGCCAGCGCTGCGGCGCCCAGGCCGCTGCCATCGCCTGAATCCTCCCTCGGCCTGCCCGGCTCCTCTGGCCGGAGCGCTCGGGATTCGCCCCTCTCGCTGCAGTCCCGCCCCAGGCCCACCGCCCAGCAACATCCCCCCACCTCCACCGTCCACCAGCAACCGCCCGCCGCCATGACCGCCACCCCCGCCGCCCCCCACCTGCGCGAAGACCTGCTCACCCCGCGCTTCTACACCACCGAAATCGAGAAGGCCGCCCGCACCTCCCTGGACGCCCAGCGTCCTGTCTTCGAGGTGATGCTGGGCGAGATGCGGGCCGACTACAACCGCGACCACTTCGATCGCCAGGCCCCGCTCGAGCGGCTGCGCGACCTCAACCCCGAGGAGAAGGAGGCCTACGAGAGCTATCTGGTGCGCTCCTGCGTGTCGGAATTTTCCGGCTTCCTGCTGTTCAAGGAGCTATCGCGGCGGCTCAAGCAGGCGGATCGCCCCGAGCTGGGCGAGCTGTTCCAGCTGATGGCCCGCGATGAGGCCCGCCACGCCGGCTTCCTCAACCGGGCCCTGGTGGCCGAGGGCATCACGATCGACCTGCCCAGCCTCAGCACCAAGCGGCCGATCACCTGGTTCCCCCTGAGCTGGGTGCTCTACTTCGGTGTACCTCTCCGAGAAGATCGGCTACTGGCGCTACATCCTGATCGACCGCCACCTCAAGGCCAACCCGGATAACAACTTCGCGCCGCTGTTTGACTTCTTCGAGCCCTGGTGCCAGGACGAGAACCGCCACGGCGACATCTTCAACATGCTGATCCGCTGCTGGCCCCAGCTCAGGCGTGGCATCCGCGGCAAGTTGCTGAGCCGCTTCTTCCTCTGGAGCGTGTTTCTCACCCACAGCCTCACCGTGTGTGAGCGGGGCAACTTCTACACAATCCTCGGCATAGATCCGGCCCGCTTCGATGCCGAGGTGATGCGCCAGACCAACCGCACCGCCAGCCGCGCCTTCCCCTGGGTGTTCGAGCTGGAGGGCAGCAACTACCTCGCCCTTCGCGACCGGATCGTGGACACCTTCCGCCAGATGAAGCAGGCCGGGGGCCTGGAGAAGCTGGGCCTGAATCTGCGCTTCGCCGCTCTGCTGCTGCGCCAGTTCAGCCAGCCGATGCGCGCCACCCAGGCTGGGATGCAGGAGACAGCAGCATGAGCGGCACCGCTCCGGCATCCGCCACGCCATACGCCACGTTCCCCGGGCCCGCTGTCCCGACCCTTGCCTATGACAGCCCCGCCTACCGCCAGGCCTACAGCCGCATCAACGGCATGGTGGTGGTGGGGGAGACCCTGGCCGACCGCCACTTCCGCCGCCTGGCCGAACTGCTCCCCCCCGACCGCGAGGAGCTGCTGCGCCTCGGCGCCATGGAGGCCCGCCACGCCCGCGACTTCGTGGGCTGCGGCCGCAACCTGGGGGTGAAAGCCGACACCGGCCTGGCCCGGCGGCTGCTCGCCCCCCTGCACCAGCAGTTTCAGCAGGCCGAGGCCCAGGCCGATCTGGTGAGCTGCCTGGTGATCCAGTGCCTGATCATCGAGTGCTTCGCGGTGGCGGCGTACCGGCTCTACCTGCCCGTGGCCGACCCCTACGCCGAGCCGATCACCGCGGCGGTGATGGCCGATGAGCGCGAGCACCTCAACTACGGCGAGCAGTGGCTGCGGCCCCGCTTTGCCGCGGTGGCCCAGCAGGTGGAGGCCTGCGCCCGGCGGGCCGTGCCCGTGGCCCTGGGGATGCTGCAAGAGCTGCGCGGCGACCTAGCCACGATCAGCATCGACCCCAGCGCGCTGGTGGCCGAGTTCATGGTGCTGTTCCAGGAGTCGCTCGAGGCCATCGGCTACGCAGAGGCGGCCGCCCGCCGGCTGGTGAACCGGCTGGCCACCCGGGCCCTGGCCTAGCGGCCCTCTCCGTTACACAAGGGCAGCCAAGCGGGCACGCGGCGGCAGAGCCGTCGCCTCGGCCTCCAGCCAATCCGTGGGGATGGCAGCCGCGCTGGTGCTCCCCCCGAAGCGCAGCAACAGCCAGGTGAGCACGGCGGAGCTGGGGGTGGCCACCGCCTCCTCGCCCTGGCCCTGGCCCAGGGCCGCCACATGGGCCGACGGGAGGTACCAGATCGGGCCGGTGCCGCCCCGGCAGGCTCGGCGCTCCTCGATCAACTCGCGCAACTGACCATCGCCGCTGAGCTGGCCCACCGGGGCCAGGAGCAGGGAGCAACAGCCCGCCACACCATCGGTGGGGGTTGGACGGGGACCAGGAAAGGGAACGGCCATGGCGAACATGCGAAGAATTCGCAAGCTTGAAACTGCGTTGAAACGTTAGCGTTATACCGTTGGCTCTTGAACCGGGTTGGCGGCATTCCCTGCCTCCCGTTCCTGTCCGGCCCCTCTCTTCCGCCCCGCTCCGCAGTCCCATATCACCCGTCATGACCATCACGCCTCCCCCCTCCATCTCCGACCACGCCAGCGCCCAGGACGCCCAGCTACGCTGTGGCTTCGGCCCGCGGGTGCGCAGGCTGCACGCCCGCATCGGCAAGGCCCACCATCAGGCCGAAGGCATGGGCTTCTCCCGGGCCCTGCTGGCGGGAGAGGCCACCCCGCTGCAGCTGGCCGCCCTGATCCGGGCCCTGGCGCCGGCCTATCGCCTGCTAGAGCAGCAGGGCCCCGTCGCAGCCCAGGCCCTGGGGGGGCGCAGCATCCCCTGGAACGCCCTGGCCCGCTCCACCGCCCTCGACCACGACCTGGCCAAGCTGGCAGGCCTGCCCGCCACCCCGGCCTCAGCCGCCGCCCAGGCCTGGCAGGAGCAGCTCCACACCCTGGCCGCCAGCGCCCCCCACCGGCTGCTGGCCCACGCCTACGTGCGCTACGGCGGCGACCTCTCCGGCGGGCAGCAGCTGGCGCAACAGGCCGCCGGGATCCTGGAGCGGGCCGGTCTGCCCGGCCTGAGCTTCTGGGTGTTCGAGCGGCCCCTGGCTGAGCTCAAGGCCGGCCTGCATGACGGCGTCGAGGAGATGCAGCTGAGCGAGCCCCAGGAGCAGGAGCTGCTGGAGGAGGCCGAGGCCGCCTTCCAGCTCACCCAGCGGCTGCTGGCCGAGCTGGCCGAGCTGGCCGAGCTCCGCTGAACCGCCGATCTCCTGCCACCACAAGCAGACCAGACCAGACCAGGTCAGTGCAAGCAAGAGAGCTGCTGCCAGCTCTCACCACCGCAATGGCCACAGCCCCACCCGCCCCTGCCATGACCGCCACCGGCCTCAGCCCCCACGCCCTGCTGCTCAAGTACGACCAGCCCGTGCCCCGCTACACCAGCTACCCCACCGCCGCCGCCTTCAGCGATGCGGTAGGCGCGGAGCAGCTGGGCCGGCAGCTGGGCGAGGCCAGCGACGCGCCCCTGTCGCTCTACGTGCACGTGCCCTTCTGCCGCCATGCCTGCTGGTACTGCGGCTGCAACCGGGTCACCACCCAGCTGGGCTCCAAGGTGGTGGCGCCCTACCTGACCACCCTGGCCAGGGAGCTCGAGCTGGTGAGCGCCGCCCTGCCGGCGCGGCGGCGCCTGGCCCAGCTGCACTGGGGCGGCGGCACCCCGAACTACCTCAACGCCGTCGAACAACGCCAGCTCTGGGAGCTGATCGGCCGCCACTTCGATCTGGAGCCCAACCTGGAGGCCTCGATCGAAGTGAACCCGGAATTCCTCAGCCGCGACCAGGCCCTCGAGCTGCGCCAGCTGGGCTTCAACCGCATCAGCTTCGGCATTCAGGACGCCAATCCCGAGGTGCAGCGGGCCGTGAACCGGGTGGTGCCGGCCCAGCAGCTGCGCCACGCCATGGAATGGCTGCGGGAGGCCGCCTTCCACAGCGTGAATGTGGACCTGATCTGCGGCCTGCCCCTGCAGACACCGGAACGCTTCAACACCACCTTGGAGCTGGTAGGCGAACTGCGGCCCGACCGCATCTCCCTGTTCTCCTTCGCCTATCTGCCCGAGCAGCTGCCGCTCCAGCGCAAGATCGCCGCGGCCGACCTGCCCAGCCAGGAGGAGCGGATCGCGATGGTGGAGCAGGCCAACCGGCTGCTCACCACCCACGGCTACGAGGCTGTCGGCATGGACCACTACGCCCTGAACGGCGACAGCCTGGCGGTGGCGGCGCGCAAAGGCCGGCTGCACCGCAACTTCCAGGGCTACACCACCGGGGGGGAGCTGGATCTGCTCGGCATCGGCCCCACGGCGATCAGCCAGTTCCCCCACCTGTTCTCCCAGAACCAGCGCGATCTCAAGGCCTGGCGACAGGCGATCGAGGCCGGCCGCCTGCCGGTGGAGCGGGGCCTGGAGGTGCGCGATGCCGAGCTGCTGGAGCGCCGCCACCTGATCCGGGAGGTGATGTGTCACGTCCAGGTGGAGCTTGATCTGGAGCGCTTTGCTCAGGAATGGGCAGACCTCCAGGTCCTGGCCAGCGATGGACTGGTGCAGCTGCAGCGTGAGGGGTCGCTCGGGCTGATCCGGGTCACCACCGAGGGGCGCTGGCTGATCCGCACCATCGCCGCCGTATTCGATCCCCAGCAGCGGCAGCAGGCCCGGGGCTCCCGGCTGGTCTAGGCGTCCATAGCCAGCACTTGCAACCGAGAGCCAACCAGCAACAAAAAAGCCCCCGGTTTCCCGGGAGCTTTGTAAACCTTGTGTTTCAGTGCACGGTACGCAGGCCGGCAAGGTTCACTTAGCGGAAGCGGCGAAGTCCGGATAGGCCTCCATGCCGTGCTCGCCGATGTCGAGGCCCTCGATCTCCTCTTGCTCAGTGACTCGGATACCGCCGGAGAACGCCCCGAGGATCGACCACAGAATCCAGGAGGTGACAATCGAGAAAATGGAGATGGCCAGGATACCCACGATCTGGGCGCCAAGCTGGCCAAACCCATTGCCGGTGAGCAGGCCCTTGTCGGTGTTGAACAGGCCCACTGCCAGGGTGCCCCACATGCCGCACACACCATGCACGGAAAAGGCTCCCACCGGATCATCAATGTTGAGGGAGTCGATGAAACCAACGGCCCACACCACCAGGGCACCGGCGATGAACCCCACCACCCAGGAGGCGGTCATCGAGAAGCCGTCGCAGCCAGCGGTCACACCCACCAGGCCGGCGAGAATGCCATTGATGGTCATGGTGAGGTCTGGCTTGCCACTGGTGAGCTGGCTCACCAGGGTGCCGGAGATGCCGCCGGCGGCACCGCCGAGGGTGGTGGTCACGGCGATGTAGGGAACCTCAGGCGCCATTGACAGCCAGGAGCCTGGGTTGAAGCCGTACCAGCCCAGCCACAGGATCAGACAACCGAGTGTGGCGAAACCCAGGTTGTGGCCTGGAATGGCCTGGGGCTTCCCATTGGCAAACTTGCCGATGCGGGGCCCAAGGATGATCGCCCCGGTGAGACCGGCCCAAGCTCCGAAGGTATGCACCACGCTGGAACCAGCGAAATCGATGAAGCCGAGCTTGTTGAGCCAGCCCTCGCCCACGTTCCATTGCCAGGAGCCGGAAATGGGATAGAGAATGCCAACGAGCACGAGCGAGAAGATCACAAACTCGTTGAACTTGATGCGCTCGGCCACCAGGCCTGACACGATCGTGGCGGCCGTGCCGGCGAAGGCGGCCTGGAAGAGAAAATCAACGCTGGGAACCAGCTTGCCCTCGGTCACCATTTCGGGGGTGACGGTGGGGTCGAAAAACAGACCCCCGAACTTGAGCCAACCCGGAATCACCCAGCTGGCGTTGTACATGATCTTGTAGCCGATGAACCAATAAGCTGTCACTGCCAGGGCGAAGACGATCAGGTTCTTGGCCAGGATGTTGACGGCGTTCTTCTGGCGGCACAGGCCTGCCTCCACCATGGCAAAGCCTGCGTTCATGAAGATCACCAGAGCGGCGCAGATCAACAGGAACATGTTGTTGGCCAGGAAGGCCGGCGTCAGCTCGGGGAGCTCAGCTGCATGAGCAGCAAGGTTGAAGACCCCCAGACCAAACAGCGCCAGGGGAACGCAAGCAAGCCAAATGAGGCCCCGCTGGGAGGACATCCCACGGATGCTGCGCAAAAGCATCGAGGGGGCCTCGAGCAAACTCGCCTCCTGCAGGCGCCTGGCGCGCCGTGGAGGGTGGGAAGCAATGGTCATGGGCAGTTCGGAACGACGGCTGCACGGGAATTTGGATGTCCTGCGACATCCATCAGCAACGAGAATGCGCGGAAGCTGCCCCCCTTGATGTTCGTTTCGCTACAAAATCGCCGACGCCGAGACCATGGGCCAGCAGTAATCGGGCGCCGATCAGTCAGCCAGCGTGCCGATTTGCCACCATGCTGGAGGGTCTGCAGCCATCGCTACAGAAGGATGGACGGGCCGACCTTAAATAAACTTTCGCTTTTCCGGTAACGCGTGAAACAGATTCAAGCCATCATCCGGCCCGAGAAGCTGGATCCTGTGAAAGACGCGCTGGTGGCCCTGGGCATCAACGGCATGACCGTGACCGCTGTTCAGGGCTTCGGCCAGCAGATGGGGCATACAGAGGTGTATCGAGGCGTGAAGCTGGAAGCCCGCCTGCTCTCCAAGGTGATGATCACCACCGTGGTGAGCGATGGCAGCGTGGACGCTGTGACCGAGGCCATCCGCGCCAGCGCCCGCACTGGCGAAATCGGCGACGGCAAGATCATCGTCACCAACGTGGAACAGTCCATCCGCATCCGCACCGGCGAAACCGGCGATATCACCCTCACAAGCTGACCAAGCTGGCATACGAAAAAGCGCCCCCGCGGGGGCGCTTTTTTTGGGCCATCACCGGAGCCGTCTGGGCTCAGCCGACAGCGGCGGCAGCGCGGTCGAAGTAGGTGCCCACTTCGCTCATCAGAGCGGAGCAGTCGCCGGGGGTGATGCCGTTGCGGTCGTTGGCGATGGCGATGGCGGCGTCCTTCATCTTGCGCACGCCTTCAGCGACGGAAGCGCCGGGCACGCCGAGAGCCAGGTAGGTCTCGCGCAGGCCATTGAGGCAGCGGTCTTCCAGCACGGAGGCGTCGCCGGTGAACACGGCGTAGGTGACGTAGCGGAGGATGATCTCCATGTCGCGCAGGCAGGCGGCCATGCGGCGATGGGTGTAAGCGTTGCCGCCGGGGGCGATCAGGGCCGGCTGGGCCTCGAACAGATCGCGGGCTGCGTTGGTGACGATCTTGGACGCATTGGAGGTGATGCGGTTCACCGTGTCCATGCGCTTGTTGCTCTCGGCGACCATTGCCGCGAGGGCGTCGATCTGACCAGCGTTGATGAATTCGCCGCGGGCATCGGCCTGGGCGACCATCTTGGTGAAGGCGTCAAACATGGCTCGGGGAAGGCTGACGTCGGAGGTTTGACCCTAGGCAAAGGGGCACAGGAGGCGCGAGCCCCGGGAACAGCTGCCAGGATCGGGGCTCTGCCCGAATTCAAGATGGCCCCCGCTTCGCTCAGCTGCCCGCTCAGCTGGTCTGAACTGGAGGCGCTGGTGGCGGAGGATCCGGCCCGCACGGGCAGCGGCCGCAGCGAGGGCCCCACCAACTCCCAGGCCCGCCTGCGCCTGTTCGGCCAGCCGGAGAGCAGCGTGCGGGTGACGCTCTACCGCGACCACCACGCCTGGTGCCCCTACTGCCAGAAGGTGTGGCTGTGGCTGGAGGAACGCCAGATCCCCTACCGGGTGGAGAAGGTCACGATGTTCTGCTACGGCGAGAAGGAGGCCTGGTACAAGCGCCTGGTGCCCTCCGGCATGCTCCCCGCCCTGGCGCTGGATGGCCGGCTGGTCACCGAGAGCGACCGGATCCTGGAGGAGCTGGAGCGGGCCTTCGGCAGCCTGGGGCCGGGCATGGCCGATCCGGCGGTGCTGCCGCTGCGGCGGCTGGAGCGCCAGCTGTTCCGGGCCTGGTGCCAGTGGCTGTGCGTACCCCACAGCAGCCGCGGCGATGCCCAGGCCGGCGAGCAGTTCCGCCAGTGGGCCACCGCGATGGAGCAGGCCCTGGCCGCCAGCGGCGGGCCGTTCCTGCTGGGCGCGGAGCTGGGCACGGCCGACCTGGTGTTCGTGCCCTATGTGGAGCGGATGAACGCTTCACTCGCCTATTACAAGGGCTATCTGCTGCGCCAGGAGCACCCGTGGATCGACCGCTGGTTCCAGGCCCTCGAGCACCGCAGCACCTACCGGGGCACCCAGAGCGACTTCCACACCCACTGCCACGACCTGCCACCCCAGATGGGCGGCTGCTATGCCAACGGCAGCGCCCGCCAGCGCCAGCTGGCCGCCCGCATCGACCGCGGCTCCTGGCCAATCCTCGACGGGGGCCTGCCGGACCCGGAAACCAGCGAGCCGCCGCCCATGGAGCCCGACCAGGGGCAGCCAGCCCAGGGCGCCGCGGCCCGCATCGCCCTGGCTCGGGTGCTGCGTCACCGGCAGGCGCTGCTGCAGCGCAACCCACTCGCGGCGGAGGACTTCGACCTGCCCCTGCGCACGGTCCTCACCAACCTGAGCCACAACACCGTGCTGCCGCCGCCCGCGGGCAGCGCCGGCGGCCTGCGCCACCTGCGCGACCGCATCAGCGTGCCGCGCGACATGCCGCTCCATGCCGGCCGGCTGCTGCGCCGGGCCCTGGAGCACACCGCCGCCCTCGATCCCCTCGACCCAGCGGGCCAGGGGCAGCCGCTGGCGGAGCAGCATCGCCGCGACCAGGATCCCCGGCCATTCCTGCAGGCCGCCCCTAGCGTCTGAGCAGTGCTGATGGGTTCAGCAACGATGCGCTGTACACGCGGGACCCTGGCGGGGGTTGGCATCGGCCTGGTCACGCTGATCGGCCTGGGGGCCTTTCCCCCCAGGCAGGCCGCCCTGGAACTGCGGGGGGCCACCTTTTTCAGGCGCCCTCCCTGGCAGGTGGAGCTGGTGAGTTACACCACCGATGTGGGCCAGCTGCGGGCGGAGTACTTCCTCACCGTTGAGCTCCCCGATGAGGCAGGCGCATCGCTGGGAGAACTGCAGATCCGCCAGACCCGGGGCGTGGACCGCAATTTCCAGTTCAGCCCCGAGCGCACGGAGGCCTTTCTGGGGCGCCCCCGCCGGCGGGGGCCTTCCCTGCCCGTGGAGGCCAGCTTCTCCCAGGAGGAGCGGCTCATCACCGTGCGCTTCCCAGAGCCGGTGCCACCGGGGACCACCGTGACAGTGCGGCTCAAGCCCTGGACCAACCCGATGATGGCGGATACCTACATGTTCCAGGTCATCGGTTTTCCGGCCGGTCCCAACCCCACGCCGGCCCAGCTGGGTTTCGGCACCCTACGGATCTACCGGCAGGACTGGCGCTGAGTCGGGCAGCAGGGAGGAATGGTGGTGGAGCAGCTGCCACTGCTGGCCGTTGAAGCCATACACCAGGGTGTAACGGGCCTGCACCACCGTGTCCTGGCCGCTGCCGGCAGCGGGAAAACGGAAGCGGTAGTGCCCCGCATCCACCAACTGGTTGCAGGCCGGATACACCGTGTGCTCCACCACCTCGGCCTGGGGGTGACGGGCGGCGAAGCCGCTGAAGTAGTCGGCAATGGCCCCGTGGGTGTGGCGCGGGCTGGCTGAGAGGGTGGGCAGCAGCAGGGCATCCCCTGCGTAGAGATCGGCCACGGCCTCCGGATCACCCGCCTGCACCAGCTCCGCCCAGTGCTGGAAGAGAGAGTCGACCAGCTGAGGTGCGAGCGGAGCACAGGCCCGATCCGCGGGGGCCTCAATCTCGGGGGAAACAGCCGCCGGAGGCAGGGCTGCAGCCATTCCGGGCAGGCCAATCAGCAGCAGCAGGGCCAGCAGCGGGGCGATCAGCTGCCGGGAAAGCGCAGGGTGCGCCAGTCGCCACTGGCGGTGCTCACCTCCACGCCGATCTCCACCGGCTCCTGGGCGCCGCCGAACTGCTGCTGCCACCAGGCCATCGCTTCCGACCAGGCGGCGTCGAGGGAGTCGTAGAGGTCGTCGAGCACCGGATGGGGTTGGCCCTGACGGTCCACCAGGCGGTAGTGGCGCTGGTGCAGGCCCGCCATCTTCATGGGCTGAGCGGACTGCCGGGACTGGACAGAGGCTGATCGCAGAGAAGCTGACTGGACAGAAGCCGTTTGAACCGGACCCATCTCTCATTCCACCGAACTCAAACATCATGGCCGCTGTGCCAAAGAAGAACTGTCACCTTCACAACAACTTCCTGTGTCGGAGGCCTTGACCCAGGGGCAGACACGCGCGAAGAAAGAAAGCTGTGCAAGAGCAGGGCTGCTTCCCCGGTGCCTCAGTGCACGAACCATCAGCTCAGCAGCCCTCAGCGCACAAACAGCATTTCGGCGAAGGTGGGCAGGGGCCAGAGGGCGTCGTCCACCAGCGCTTCCAGGCCATCCACCGCCGAGCGCAGCTGGGCCATGCGCGGCAGCAGGGTGTCGGCGCAGTGGCGCAGGTGCTGCTCCGTGGTGTCACCGGCCGGGTGGGCGAGGGCCTGATCGAGGGCGTCACAGCCGTCATTGAGGGCGCTGAGCAGCTGGGCCAGCTGGTCGCGCATCGCCAGGCGGGGCTGCAGGCCCATGGCCTGCTGCTGCTGCAGGGCCTGGCCCAGCTCGCTGAGGTAGCGCACGGCGGCTGGGTACACCTGGGTGCGGGCGATCTGCAGGGCCAGGCGGGCCTCCACCTCGATCGCCAGCACGTACTGCTCGCCGTACACCTCGAAGCGGCTCTCCAGTTCCACCGGGCTGAGCACGCCGTGGCGGCTGAACAACTCGCGCACCTCCGGACGCCGCAGCACCGGCAGGGCATCGGCACAGGTGCGCAGGTTCTCCAATCCCCGTTCCTGCACGGCGAGGCGGTGCCACGCATCGGAGTAGCCGTCACCGCCGAACACCACGGCGCCGTGGTCGCGCATCACCTGCTGCAGCACCACGAAGGCGGCGTCGCCGATCGCCGCGCCAGAGGCGAGCTGGGCCTCCAGCTGGCTGGCGATCCACTCCAGCGAATCGGCCAGGATCGTGTTGAGTGCCACCAGTGGGCCCGCCACCGACTGATTGGAGCCCACCGCCCGGAACTCGAAGCGGTTGCCGGTGAAGGCGAAGGGGGAGGTGCGGTTGCGGTCGCCGGGGTCCTTGGCGAATTCCGGCAGGCTGTCGACCCCCAGCTGCATCACCCCGCCGCTGGCCGACCCCTGGGGCCGCCCCTCACGGATCTGGTTGAACACATCCTCCAGCTGGCTGCCCAGATACACCGAGATGATCGCCGGCGGGGCCTCATTGGCCCCCAGGCGGTGATCGTTGCCGGCGGTAGCCACCACCGAGCGCAGCAGGGGGCCGTAGGCGTGCACGCCACGGATCACGGCCCCGCAGAACAGCAGGAACTGCAGGTTGTCGTGGGGCGTGGTGCCCGGATCGAGCAGGTTGCCGTGGCTGGCGTTGCCGATCGACCAGTTCACGTGCTTGCCGCTGCCGTTCACGCCGGCGAACGGTTTCTCGTGCAGCAGGCAGGTGAAGCCATGCTTTTTGGCCGTGCTTTTCAGCACGGTCATGGTGAGCTGCTGGTGGTCGGTGGCCACATTGGCCGCCTCGAAGAACGGGGCGATCTCGAACTGCCCGGGCGCCACCTCGTTGTGGCGGGTCTTGGCGGGGATGCCCAGCCTGTACAGCTGGCGCTCCACGTCCTGCATGAACACCTGCACCCGCTCGGGGATGGCGCCGAAGTAGTGGTCATCGAACTGCTGGCCCTTGGGCGAGGGCTTGCCGAACAGGGCCCGACCGGTGAGCTGCAGGTCGGGCCGCAGGGCCATGAAGGCCGCATCCACCAGGAAGTACTCCTGCTCGGCGCCGCAGGTGGAGTTCACCGGCGCCACCTCCTCGCTGCCGAGCAGCTGCAGCAGCCGCTGGGCCTGGCGGTTCATCGCACCGATCGAGCGCAGCAGGGGGGTCTTCTTGTCGAGGGCCTCGCCGGTCCAGCTCACGAACACGGTGGGGATGCAGAGGGTGACGCCGTTCGGCGTCTCCATCAGGTAGGCCGGACTGGTGATGTCCCAGGCGGTGTAGCCCCGGGCCTCGAAGGTGGAGCGGATGCCTCCGTTGGGGAAGGAAGAGCCGTCCGGCTCGCCCTGCACCAGCAGCTTGCCGGTGAACTCGGTGATCACCCGGCCGTCCCCCTGGGGGGAGATGAAGCCGTCGTGCTTCTCGGCCGTGGAGTTGGTGAGCGGATAGAAGACGTGGGCGTAGTAGAGGGCGCCGCGGCCGGTGGCCCAGGTCTTCATCGCCTCGGCCACCACGTTGGCCACCGAGAGATCGAGCTTGCCGCCCTTCTCGATCGTGCTGCGCACCGACTTGTACACCCGGCCTGGCAGCACCGCCTTCATCCGATCCAGCGTGAACACATCGCTGGCCCAGAGGTCTTCGAGGGAGGCCGCAGGGGCGGTGACCACAGGCCGGCGCCGCTGGATCTGCTGCAGGGCGGCGAAGCGCTGGGGGCTGGGCATGGCCGGGACAGGGCAGCAAAGAACAACGGCCCAGCGACCCATGGCCCTGGTATCCGCCGTTACAAAGCTAGGGCCCGACCGCGCGCGCTCAGGTGAGGTAGCGGCGGATGCAGGGCCGGCACCAGTACACCAGGGCAGCCGTCATCGCGGCCGTGAGCAGGGCCGCCAGAGCCGCCGTGGGGACACGGCCCTCAGCCACCAGGGCCAGCCGCACGATGGCGTACGGCAAGCCGATCGCCAGGCCCAGCGCCAGGGCCACGATCGCCAGGATCTGCCCCCAGGCCCGCCACTTGAGCAGGGCCACACTGGCCACGATGCCCAGGGCCGCCGCCGGAAGCACCGCCCCGGCCCCCACGGCAATGTTCACCGTGCGCCAGGTGGGCTGCCAGAGGGTCAGCGCCATCACCGACGGCAGCAGCAGCACGTTGCTGACCAGGCCCAGCCAGGCGAGTGGGCGATAGCCCCGCGGCGGTTGCAGCAGGGCGATCGGCGACAGCGGAGGAGCCTGGGTGGGGGACTGGCGCAGCACGTCGGAGATGCCGTCGGGAAGGCTGGACTGAATCGCAAGCCGGCGGAAGGCGGGCGCTGAGGTCCTGGTCGTTTCGGTGGCTGAAACTAGCGCGCTGGCCGTCGGAGCACCCGGTCAGTGGGGCTGCTGGCCCAGGTCAAACAGGAGCAGGTCGGCTCCGCGCTCACCGGCCACCAGCTGATCGAGGGCACCACTGGCCAGGCCGAGGCCATCACCCTGCTGCAGCCCGAGCTCTCCCGCCTGACCCCTCACGCTCGCCTCGCCGCTGATCAACTGCAGCCAGCCGAGGCTGCCGGCGCCGATCTCCAGGCTGAGGCTGTCACCGGCCGCCGGCTGGGCCCGCCACAGGCGCACGGGCCGGTGGATGGCCAGGGCGCCGCCGGCCTGGTGAGGATCGAGCAGCGGCGTCCAGCCGGAGCCGATGGTGAAGGGCTTCTGCCCATAGGCCGGGGCAATCCCTGCGTTGCTGGGTTCGATCCAGATCTGCAGCAACCGGCAGGGCTGGACGCCTTCATTGATCTCGCTGTGCACCACACCGGTGCCGGCGCTCATCCGCTGCACCTCGCCGGCCCGCAGCACCTCGGCGTGCCCCATCGAGTCGCGGTGGTTGAGCTGGCCCTCCACCATCACCGTCACGATCTCCATGTCGCGGTGGGGGTGCATGCCGAAGCCGCGGCCGGCGGCGATCGTGTCGTCGTTGATCACCCGCAGCGGCCCGAAGCCCATCCAGGCCGGGTCGTAATGGGAAGCGAACGAGAACGTATGCCAGCTGTCCAGCCAGTCGAGCTGGCTGTGGAAGCGCTCGGCGGCCGGGCGGAACACCAGGGCACTGGCGGTGGAGGGGTGGGAGCTGGGGGCCATGGCTTGCTCAAGAAGGCGGCAAAGCTCGGGCTTGCCGAGCCGGGTTGCCAAGAATGGTCTCGCCCGGGCTGGCCGCAGGGCACCTGCTAGGCAGAATGACGCAGACGCCGCTGTTCTTCCACGGCTGTCCATCAACGGCGTCCTTCGACCATGGTTCAGCCACGCCGGGAACCGAGACACATCGTTCCCGCCATCAGCGTGTGCATCGAGGTGGAGTTCCTGCCCGAGGGCAGGCCCCTGATCGGCCGGCTGTGGGACGTGAGCCAATCGGGTGCCTGCCTGCTCTTTCCCAGGCGCCACGCCGTGGCGGTGGGCCACGGCGGCCCGTTGATCCTCAAGCCCCCCGGCATCGGCGAACCGATCCGCACCCGGGCTGAAATTCTCTGGGTGGACCGCCTGCGGATCGCCTCCTACGCCGGTGCCCGGTTCCTGGAGAGGATCCATTTCGAGAGCACGTTCCTGGCCATGCTGATGCGCGGCGATGCCCGCGCCAATGGCGCCCTCTCCAGACACGACCTGCTCGGAGAGCAGGATTCCCAGCGGGACCTGGGTCCATGAGGCTGCTCAGTCGCTGCTGGACGCTGATCACGCTGCTGGCCCTGCCGCTGCTGCCGGCCAGCGCCGCCATCGCTCCCAAAGATCTACCGGTGGCCGTGTGCGTGATCTCCCCGCGGGTGGAGCCGGTGGAGGCCGTGGACGGCTTCGGGGTGGTGCCGACCCCCACCCCCCGGCTGGTGGTGCTGGAGCCCTTGCTGGAGCTGCGCATCCTGCGGGAAGGCCAACCGCCCTGGCAGCGCAGCGGCAGCCCCTCCAGGCCGATCCTCACGCCACTGGACTGGCCCACCACCCCGATCGCCCCTGGGGAGTTCGTGCTGCTGCAGCTGCGGCCCAGGGGGGCAGCGACCGGTGCCTTCGCCCATGTGCAGCTGGCCGGAGGCTCCGAACAGCGCATGCGGGCCACGGAGGCGTTGCTCGCCCGGCTGGGTCAGGACCCCGCTGCCTGGTTGGAGGCCTTCGACAGGGCCCTGGAGTACGGCGATGTGCCCCTGGCCTGGACTCTGCTGTTTCATCCCCGCGCCCCCCGCAGTGGCGAGCTGGACGGCCTGCGCGCCGAGGTGATCCGGCGCGGTTGCGGCAGCTGAGCGGCGCCGCTCACCAGAATCCCTGGGAGCGCAGCCAGAGTCCAAGCCCAACCATAGGAACGAACACGGCGGCCAGGATCTGCAGTTTCACCACCCATGGGCGGGAGGCCGGGAGGCCGGGAGTAGGACGGGGAGTTCTGACCGGCATCGGCGGGCGACGGAGAGCTGAACAGCGCCACTCTGAGCCAGGTGCAATCAGGGGCGCGCGGGCTCCCCTCTGTGCGCGATTCCGCACAGGCTGCAACTCCAACGCCAGCCCCGACAGGAGGGTCATGCAGGGATTAGGCCGACGGTGAGCCAACTCCCACAACAGGCCTGCGCGCCAGGGCGAAAACTCCTGCAGAATTGGGGGATGGAACAGCCAAGCTCCCGGCCGAATGTCCCAGCTGCTTCTGAGCTGAACGCTCCGGGTCGCTATCGCGTGCGGCCTCAGATTGCGCGCGAGCAGACCGTTCCCCAGCAGGTGAGCGCAGTGCGGTTCAACAGCCGCGACGATGCCGAGACCTTCGCCCACCTGATGGCCCAGGACCGCCACCAGACCGTGGTGGTTGAAAAGCTGGCGCCTGCTGGCTGCTGGCTGCAACTCTCCACCGTGGCCGGCTGGGCGGCCTGATACGGGTCTCCTCAGCTGCCGCTACGCGGATCCCGGGTGATGGCCACGATCTCCGGGGCAAACACGAACGTGAGCTCGTCCAGACATTGGGACTGCCCGTCCATGGCAGCCACCCCGCCGGCCACAAAGTCGATCAACCGCTGGGCTTCCTCAGGGGCCATGGCAGCGGCGTGCACCAGCACGGTCTGAAGGTCGCGGACGGCCAGCACGATCGACTGGGCATCGTCAAAGCGGGTGGGATGGTAGACCACCACCTCCGGCAACCAATCTCCGAACGGTCCCTGCATGAGCTCACGCTAATCAGCGTGGCGCCCCCCGCCAGCAAAGGCAGCAAAAAGGGGCCGGATCGGCCCCTTTCCGGGCAAACCCCCTGCGGAAGGGGCCTTGACCACCTCGACCCGCGAAGACTAACCAGGCCCATTCGCCAGCTGGGGGGCCAACCGGCCGGCCAGAAGCTCGGCACTGCGCAACGCCCCTTCAACCCGACCGAAGCCCTCAGCGGCGATGACATCCCCGCAGAAGCCCACCCGACTGGCCTCACAGACCATCAGCTCGGCCGGCAGGCCGGGCGGCTGGGGGAAGGCCGCGCCCCAGCGCATCAACTGGGGGGGGACCTCGCTGGGATCAATTCCAGGAACCCAGGGGGCCAGGCACTGGCGCACCGCTTCCAGCAGCGACCGGATCACCGCGTCCTCCCGGGAGGCCTCCACCGGCACCTGCAACAGCCGGGCCATGGCCGATCGGGCCCCGTACACATCCAGATGGTCGGCGGCGAAGGTATGGCTGGAATGGGCCACCACGGCACAGCGGCCATCGGCCTGGGGCTGAATGCTGAGGCGTCTGAGACCCCAGCGCTGCTGGGCGGCCGCGTCGAAATTCAGCAGCCGGAAGGGCAGGGCCCGCCAGGGCCGGGCCTGCTCCTGCGCGAAGACCAGCAGCAGATTGGAGCGCGCCTCGAAGCGCACCCCGGCCAGGGTGGTGAGCACGTGGTCGAGCTGCCAATCGCCGAGGCTGGAGGCCGCCTCGACCAGGGGCACATCGGGCCAGCCCAGAATCAGCTGACAGCGCGGGTGGGCCAGCAGGGTGCCGCTGAGCACCAGCCAGCGGGCCTCCCCAAGCAGTTTGCCGTCGCCGCCGCGCAGCTGCCACCAACCCTCCGGGCCCAAGCCCAGGTGCCGCACGAGCATGCCGTAGCGGATGTCCAGGCCGGCGCCCCCCGCCAGACGCAGCAGCCCCTGGCCCAACTGATCCATGCCACCGCGCCCCTGGAACAGCCGTCCCAGGCCCAGGGCATCGGGCCGGCCGATGTTGAGGCGGTGCTCCCCCTCCAGCATCGCCACCGGTCCGGCCCAGGACTCGAGCACGCCAGCGGCCAGCAGCGGTTGCAGCAGGGCGGGCTCCGGCGCGCCGGTGATGTTGAGCAGGGGAGCGCCATGGTTGATCACCAGGCCGGCGTCCGTGCGACTGCGGCGCGAGCCGGCACGCCCGCCAGGGCCGCGGCCGGTTTCCCACAGGGAGATCGCTCCGCTGAAGCCCAGGTGGCGGAGCTGGGCTACCAGCGCGCAGCCCGCCACGCCAGCCCCGATCACGGCAACGGCGGCACGAGCTGGGGCCGGCATCCCTGGAGCCACACGCAGTAGCGTCTTATCCAATCAAAATCCCTATGGCCCGGTTTCTGCTGGTTCTGCAGCCCCCATGCTCAGCGGCAACCGGTGAACCGAGTGCACCGGGCTCCGAGTGCGAGGCCGCAGCCATCCTCCAGCTCCTGGAGCCAGTGCTGCAGGCGCTGAACGCGGAAGTGGACCACCGCACCAGTGCCCATCTGGGCGCACTGCTGCGGCAGGGGGGCGACCAGCAGCGGATGCAGCTGTTCGCCGACGTGCAGTCCAGACCAGGAGGCGGCAAGACCCTGGAGCTGGTGCTGCTCAGCCGCGAATCGATGGGGCTGGGGGCACCCCAGACCCTCGCGGTGCTGGAGCGGCTGGTGGCCCTCTGCCAGGAGCACCTGCAGGACACCCGCCTGGCGTTCCGCTCCGACCGCGACGGCCCCCTGCCCCAGGAGCGCAGTGGCGCCACCGCTTAAGAATCACTTAAGATTGCGGGCATCCGCCCAGGCCTCTGTGAACGACAACCATCCGGTGCTGTTTGCCCTCGATGCGGAATGGCAGAACCTGCGCCTCGCCTACCAGCAGTCGCCCAACGAACAGACCCGCTACCAGCTCACCCGCCTGGAGAGCCTGATCGCCCAGTGGGCCCCCGATCGCCTGGCCAGGACCTGAGCCCTAGGGTTTGGGACTCCGAATCACCAGAGGCTGCATGCGCAGAGTCGGTTGTGCCCGCCGCACTGCTCCTGCCTGAATGAAGTCCCTCCCACTGTCCCGGCGCTGGGGGGCGCTGCAGTCCTGGCGTCACCAGCTCACGGTGCCCCAGTTCACCGTGATCACCGGGCTGATCGTGATCGCCCTGGGCACCCTGCTGATGGCCAGCCCGCTCTGCTCCCAGGACAGCGTGGGACTCTGGGAGGCACTGTTCACCGTCACCTCGGCGATCACGGTGACCGGCCTCTCGATCATCGACGTGGGCCAGGAGCTCACCCTGGTGGGCCAGCTGCTGCTGCTGGCCCTGCTGATCACGGGCGGGCTGGGACTGATGGCGATCACCACCTTTCTGCAGGGGTTCGTGCAGGGCCATGCCGGTCTGCGCTCCCGGGTCGACAAGGGCCGCGCCCTCGACGAGTTCGGCGTGGGCGGGATCGGTCCCACCTTCAACGGCATCCTGATCACGGGCAGCTGCGTGATGCTGCTGGGCACCCTGGTGCTCTACAGCTTCGGCTTCACCGACATCAGCAATCCGCTCCGACGTTTCTGGGCCTCGCTGTTCCATGCCATCAGCGCCTACAACAACGCCGGCTTCGGCCTGTGGAGCGACAGCCTCAGCCGCTACCGGGACAACACGGTGGTGAATGCCACGGTGGCCGCCCTGGTGGTGGTGGGCGGCATCGGCTGGCGCGTGATCAACGACCTCTGGGGCAACCGCAACCGGCTCAACAGGCTGAAGCGCCTCAGCCTGCACACCCGCCTGGTGCTGCGCAGCAGTGGCCTGCTGATCGTGGTGGGCTGCCTCGGGCTGCTGTTCACCGAGCAGTTCGCCACGGGCGGTGTGATGCAGCCCCTGCAGTGGATCCAGAAACTGCAGGTGAGCCTGTTTCAGGCGATCAGTGCCCGCACCGCCGGGTTCAACACCGTGCCCCTGTCCACTGCCACCTTCTCCGACGCGGGGCTGTTGCTGCTGATCGTGCTGATGTTCATCGGCGCCAGCCCCGGCGGCACCGGCGGCGGCATCAAGACCACCACCTTCGCCACCCTGATGGGGGCCACCCGCTCCACCCTGCAGGGCCGCCAGGAGGTGGTGATCCATCAGCGGCAGATCCCGGCCACCGTGGTGCTGCGGGCGATCGGCGTCACCATCGCCTCCCTGCTGTTCGTGCTGCTGATGGCCCTGCTGCTGGGCCTCGGACCCACCTCCTCCGGCACCACTGGCCTGGAGCGGTTCAGCTTCCTGGAAAAGCTGTTCACCTGCATGTCCGCCTTCGGCACCGTGGGCCTCGATCTCGGCGTCACCGCCCAGCTCAACCGCTGGGGTCAACTGGTGCTGATGGTGGGCATGTTCGTGGGCAGACTGGGCATCCTGCTGCTGCTCTCGGCGGTGTATGGCAGCAGGCCCCAACCGCGGGTGGGCTACCCCCGGGAAGAGCTCTACCCGAATCCGTTCATCGCAACCCGTTCATCGCACCCCGTTCATCGCAGAAGGAGACCGCAGATCCATGGGCAACTGGTGGCATTGGAACCCCGCCGAGGGCACGGCCCGGGGCGGATTCGCCGTGATCGGCGTGGGCCGCTTCGGCACCGCCGTGTGCAGCGAGCTGATCAAGGCCGGTGCCGATGTGCTGGCGATCGACAGCAGCCAGAAAGCCGTGGATGCCCTGCGGCAGGTGGATCCGGCCATCCAGGCCCGGGTGGTGGACTGCACCGACGAGGAGGCCCTGCGCGAGGCGGGCGTGCTGGATGTGGAGACGGTGGTGGTGGCCATGAGTGAGCCGATCGCGGCCAGCATCACCGCCACCCTGATCGCCAAGGACAGCGAGGGCAGCCGGGTGAAACAGGTGATCGCCCGCGCCACCAACGACCTGCACATGAAGATGCTGCAGCGGGTAGGTGCCGACCGGGTGGTGTTCCCCTCCAAGATGCAGGGACATCGCCTGGGAATGGAGCTGGTGCGGCCCAACCTGCTGGAGCGGCTGCGCCTCGACGACAAGAACTTCATTGAGGAGATCCGGGTGCCCAGCTCCTTCGTGGGCCGCTCGCTGCGCGATCTCAATTTGCGCAAGAACTTCAACGTGAACGTGCTGGCCGCCGGGCCGGACAACCACCTCACCGTGAATCCGCCGGCGTCCCACGTGCTGGCCTCGGGGGAACTGCTGGTGGTGATGGGCAGCAGCGAGGCCCTGGCGGGCCTGCCGGGCAGCTGATGCCCACACCGATCTCGCCAGCTGAAACTCCCAAATTGCTGCGGCCACCGGTGGCACTCACCATCGGCGGCAGCGATTCAGGCGGCGGTGCGGGCATCCAGGCCGACCTCAAGACCTTCACCGCCCTGCAGGTGCACGGCTGCAGTGCCATCACCTGCCTCACCGCCCAGAACACCTGCGGCGTGGAACGGGTGGATGGCCTGCCGGCCGCCGCCCTGATCGCCCAGGTGGAAGCGGTGTGCAGGGATCTGCCGGTGGCGGCGCTGAAGACCGGCATGCTGCTCAACGCCCCGTTGATCGAGGCCACCGCCGCCGTGATCGGCCCCATCCAGGCCCCGCGGGTGATTGATCCGGTGATGGTGTCCCGGGCGGGGGCTGTGCTGCTGGAGCCGGAGGCGGTGACGGCCATGGCGGGCCTGCTGCCCCTGGCCAGCCTGATCACGCCCAATCTGCAGGAGGCCCAGCTGCTCAGCGGTCGTACCCTGAGCAACCCGCGGGAGATCGAGGACTGCGCCCGGCAGCTGATCCAGCTCGGTTGCCGGGCGGTGCTGATCAAGGGGGGCGGCCTGACCGCGCTGCGGGGCCGCGACCTGCTGTGTTGCGACGACCAGCTTGAGTGGCTGGTGAGCCCGGCGATCGACACCCGCCACAGCCACGGCAGCGGCTGCACCCTGGCGGCGGCGATCACCGCGGGCCTGGCCCAGGGACTGGCGTTGAGACCGGCCATCGTGGCCGCCAAGACCTTCGTGAGTGGCGCCCTGCGCCGGGGCCTGGCCATCGGCGCCGGTGCCGGCCCGCTCTGCCACTGGCATCAGAGCCTGTCGCCCGGGAGCGGCCCATAGACTCCCGGCACCGGCGCCCGTAGCCCAACCGGTAGAGGCAGGTCACTTAAAATGACCCCAGTGCGGGTTCGAATCCCGCCGGGCGCACCATCTTCCGCTTCACGCTCGTCCACACCACCCTCCGCCAGATCGCCGTGCCCGGGTTCCTCCAGCCGCTTCTCGACACGCTCACCCCCGATCTGCTGCTGCTGCTGGGCCTCTACGGCGCCCTGGCGGTGGCCTACCTGGTGGTCGTGCCCCTGGCCCTCTACGCCTGGATGGTGAAGCGCTGGACCACCATGGGCAAGCTCGAGCGCTTCGGGGTGTACGGACTAGTGTTTCTGTTCTTCCCGGGCCTGATCCTGTTCGCCCCCTTCATCAACCTGCGCATGGCAGGGCAGGGCAGCCGGTGACCAAGGGTCAATCGCTGCTTCTCGGCCTGGCGGTGCTGGGGTTCGGCGCCCTGGGCTACGGCCTGTTCCAGGCCGGTGGCCTGGAGGGCTTCAACGCCGGCATCGCCGCCTCTGCCCTGCTGATGGTGCTGGTGCTGAGCTGGACGGCGTCCTATCTGCTGCGGGCCGTGACCGGCAACATGACCTACATGCAGCAGCGGCGGACCTACCGCTCCGCCTACGACGCCCACACCAGCGAGGTGCTGGAGCGCAAATTCGCCGCCCTCAGCCCCGAGGAACAGCAGCGACTGCTGGAGCAGGCCGCCGCCGAGCAGGAGCAACCGGGCGAGGCATAGGCTCGCTGCCGAACCCGCCCGAGCCCTCCAGCTGCTGTGACTGCCGCCGCCACCTTGATCCAGCAGCGTTTCCAGCAGCTGCGCAGCCAGGGCACCTGCGCCCTGATGCCCTTCCTGATGGCGGGCGACCCCGACCTGGCCTCCACCCGCTCGGCCCTGCTGGCCCTGCAGGCCAATGGAGCCGACCTGATCGAGCTGGGCATCCCCTACAGCGACCCCCTCGCCGATGGACCGGTGATCCAGGCTGCCGCCAGCCGGGCCCTGGCCAGCGGCACCACACCGGCGCGGGTGCTGGAGATGCTGGGCTCCCTCCAGGGCGAACTCTGCATCCCGGTGGTGCTGTTCACCTACAGCAACCCCCTGCTCAACCGCGGCATGGAGGCCTTCTGCCAGGAGGCAGCCGCCGCCGGGGCCGCCGGCCTGGTGGTGCCCGACCTGCCGCTGGAGGAGGGCGAGAAGCTCTCCGCCATCGCCGCGGCCCACGGCCTGGATCTGGTGCTGCTGGTGGCCCCCACCACCCCGGCCGAGCGCATGGCCCGCATCCACCAGGCCAGCCGCGGCTTCACCTACCTGGTGAGTGTCACGGGCGTGACGGGCGTGCGCACCAGCCTGGAGTCGCGGGTGGGCCCGCTGGTGCAGCAGCTCAAGGGGCTGGGCGACACGCCGGTGGCCGTGGGTTTCGGCATCTCCGGGCCCGACCAGGCGCGCCAGGTGCGCCAGTGGGGGGCCGATGGCGCCATCGTGGGTAGTGCTCTGGTGAAGGCGATGGCGGCGGCGGCGGCGGCAGGCCAGCCGGTGGGTGAGGCGGCCGGCCGTTTCTGCGCCGAGCTGCGCGCCGGACTAAATGGCTGAGGTCCCCCGTCAGAACGGCGCGTCAGCCGTCCAGGCTGAACGCAAGCCAACCTGAAGCCATCGGGACTTCGTCGCCCATGGCGCTGGCCCTGTAGGCCGGACCGCAGGCCGCGAGGGCAGCAGCCACCAGCACGAGGGAGAGGGCGAAAGACAGTCGAGACGCCAGCATGTTCATGTCCCTTTCCCCTGAGGTCCACAACATCGACCCCATGATGACGACGGTCAGGATTCCTGTTGCGCAGCCCTCCCCTCCCGTGCCGCCAGCTCCCGCCTGTGAACGCAACAAGGAACCGATCCTGGCGGTGCTGCAGGACTGGCTGCCCACCCCTGCCCGGGTGCTGGAGATCGGCTCGGGCGGCGGCCAGCACGCCGCCTTCTTCTGCCAGCGGATCGCCGGCCTGAGCTGGCAGCCCAGCGAACGCCCCGCAGCTCTGGCCCAGCTGCAGGCCCAGCTGCAGAGCGTGCCAGCCAGCACCCTGGCGCCGGGCTCGCGGCTGCTGGAGCCGATCCCCCTGGATGTGACCCGCAGGGAGCAGTGGCCGCAGCCCGCTGAAGGCGGCCTGTTTGATGCCCTGTTCAGCGCCAACACCTGCCACATCATGCCGGCGGCGGCGCTGCCCCAGCTCCTGGCCGGGGCAGGGCAAGTGCTGCGGCCCGGGGGCCTGCTGCTGCTCTACGGACCCTTCCATGACGGCGGCGTCCACACCGCCGCAAGCAACGCCGCCTTTGATGCCCACCTGCACAGCCTCGATCCGGCCATGGGCGTGCGCGATGCCCGGGAGCTGCAGGACCATGCCCGGGGGCTGGGTCTCGAGCCCCTGGCCGATGTGGCGATGCCCGCCAACAATCGCACCCTGGTGCTCAAGCGGCGGCATGCAGCAGACCGTTGATGGGCTGCTGGGTCAACGTGCGGCCAACAGCGCCTTGATTCCGCCGAACAGGCGCCCGAGGGCCTCCTGCAGATCGTCCGTATCCAGCAGGCCGTAGCTGAGCCGCAGCACCGGCCCCCGAGAGCCACCGGCACCACCGGTAGCCACCCCGCCGTTGGCAGCCAAGCCAAAGCTCTCACCGCACACCGCCGCCACCCGGTGCTCCAGCACCAGGCGCCGCATCAGCTCCTCGCCGGAGAGCGAACCGGCGGCGGACGCCTCGAGGGCCAGCAGTCCGTAGAAGGCGCCATCGGGCTCCGCCAGCAGGCGCAGCGGCAGGCCATCGGCGCGCGCCTTGGCCACTGCGGCCAGCAGCTGGGCACGACGCTCGCCCAGTGCCGCAATCCGCGGCCGGCACCAGGCGGGCCCGGCCGCCAGCGCCGCCACCGCCGCCTGCTGGATCAGCCGCGGCGGGCAGATCAGCACGGTGTCCTGCACCTTGGCGAGCGCCGCGCTGAGCGAGGCGGGCGCGGCCATGAAGCCCACCCGCCAGCCGGCCATGCCGTAGGCCTTCGAGAGCGACTGCAGGGTCACCGTGTGGGCGGCGGCGCCGGGCAGGCTGCCGGGGCTCCAATGGGGCTCGGCGCCATACACGAACTGGCCATAGGCCTCGTCGCTGATGTGCAGCAGGCCATGGCTGGCGCAGAGGTGATTGATCGTCTCCAGCACCGGCCGGGGCATCACCACCCCACTGGGGTTGTTGGGGGACACCGTGACGATCGCCCGGGTGCGGGGAGTGATGGCCGCCGCCAGCTTCTGGGGATCGGGCACCAGGCCGGCATCCACCGCCACCGGCCGGCCACCCGCCAGCTGCACGGCCATCACGTGGTTGAAATACCAGGGAACCGGCAGGATCAGCTCGCTGGGTTCGGCGGGCGGACCATCGCAGAGCACCTGGGCGATGGCGTTGAAGGCCATGTTGCTGCCGGCCGTCACCCACAGATCGGCGCCGTGGAGATCGATGCCCTGCTCCTGCCCCAGGGCCACGGCCAGCATGGCCAGGAGCTCCGGATCCCCCTGCACGGGCCCGTAGGCATCCCGGGTCGTGTCGGCCGCCCCGACCGCCTTGCCGGCAGCGGCCAGGGTGGCCAGCGCCTCCCGGGGAGGTCCCCAGCCCACCATGCCCTGGGCCAGGGAAATGGTGCCCGGAGTGGCCCGCACCAGCGATCCCAGCTCAGGAATCACCGGATTGAGCACCCCGTCCAAGCGCTGGGCCGGGCCGGGCGATGGCGGAGTCACCGGGGCAGGATGGGCAACGGACAGCTCGAGATGGATGGGCGCTGGCGCCGGCAGCTGGCGAGAGCGGCCGGCCTCAGAGGTTGAACTTCTTGGTGGCGGCCGCCTTGCAGGTGACGGACGCCTGCTGCTGCGACTGGCCCCTGCGCATCTCCTGCACCACGCAATTGCAGGTGTAGTCCTGCATGCCGGCAGGAGCGGGCTTGCCGGATGCTCGGATTTCGTTGTTCACCGCCTGCAGGCAGAACTTGCGGATCATGCCGTCCACCATGTTCTGGGCCTGGGCTGGCTGGGCCAGCGGCAGCAGCAGCACGCCGGCGAGAACGGCCCGAACTCCGGATCGGGAGAGCAGGTGGGGGCGGAGCATGGCACTGAAACCAGAACAGTCCTGTCCTACCACCAACAAGCGGAGGCCTAGGGTTCGGTCCGCCATTTTCCTTGCAGCCATGGCCCGCTTCGTGCTCTGGCCACGCAACTGAAGGCCTTGGGCGCCGTGATGGCCCTGGGAAGAACTGGGCGAAAGCTGAGACCTTCCGCCCAGACGTGATTCAGAGTGCGGTGGTGCTGATCACCTCAGGCTTTGAGGACTTGATGCGCTTCCGGAGCTTGCGGCTGTAACCGAAGGAAGCGGCAACGCCAAGGATGGGGAGAGGCCCGGGGACGGGGACGGCGTTGTACGTGAAATTGGCAATGCCGGCATATGAATCACCTACGCGGAATGTTGCGATGTCAAAGCTGTTACGTTGGATGTAAAAAGATGCACCAGAGTTAAAGCCACTCGTAGAGAAGCTTAGATCGTAACTCTCAAGGATATTGCCATTGATATCGAGAGCTGAAATGTACATATCATCGAAATTCCCAGGAGCATAGTTCAAAAATCCTCCAACTGCAGAGACAGGATTACCCAGAAATTTAAAATCCATATAGCCAGCAGGCGCATTCAAGCCAGCCATGCTCAGACCACTGTCCCATAACCCGTTTGAGTCAAAACCATAACCCCCGGAGTAATTAATTACTGACCCGCCCTGTGCTGTAGTATTAGTAGAGGTAAACTCTACTAGATCGCCATTGGATGTTTCAAAGAGTAAGGGTCCAGGAGAAAATGTATCATTGGGTATGGGGTTGTAATTGGAGGTAACAATCGGATTTCCAAATCCAGAAGTATCACTAACAAGGATTGCTTGCGCTGGGGCCGCGCTTGTTGCGACCACTGCGGCAAGAGCAGCAATCTGCCAATAATTGGAAGCAATGTAAGGGCTAAACATAATTAGGGCTAAACTAAAACCATTCTAGCACTAAACCGATAAATACTCTGTATTGACCGCTACACCCTTCGGTATACCTTGAGTTGGGCCGAGCTGGTGGGCTAAATCGACAGAATAACCCGCTGGCGCTACGTGATGCGGCTGCGTGCTGACACCTGGATCCATCGTACCGCAGCTCGGATGGGCTGTGAGGCGCACCGGCTGCGACTACCTCGCGGGTAGTACTGCCACGGCTTTCGGAATGGGCAGCTCTGGTCCGACGGTTCCCTGAAGGCCAATCTGCTGCTCGATCACCCCATCGGCATCGTTGTGGATGAGCCCTGGGACCTGGTCAGCGACGCAGCGCCCAAGCTGGATCTGGTCTTGAGCTACGCCAATGGGCTGCGAGGTAATCGGTGAGGCGACCATAGCCGGTGACGACCACGGAGCGCTTGTGCGGCCGGTCTCGACCAGTGCCCTGCTCCGCGACCGCCCTGCTCGCTCCAGTGCCGTCAAGCGGGCCGCCGTGCTCACAGCTGATCAGATCAGCGCCATGTTGGCCGCGGCCAGCCCCAGGGATGCCGCCTTAGTGGTGCTGATGTGCGTCGGTGCCATGCGCGTGGGAGAGGCCACCCTGCTGGCCTGGAGCGATGTAGATGCCTGCACCATCGCCATTCCGGGGCAGATCACCAAGACCGGCCACGGCCGCACCTTCACCCTTCCCCCAGTCGCCTGCCAATGGCTGCAGCAGTGGCGGGAGGTGTGCCCTACCACGAAGAAGGGCTGGGTGTTCCCTGGCCAGGCTGGCCAGCCGCTCAGCGTCCGGGGCGCTCAGGTGGCCATCACCAAGCTGGCCGAGACGGTGGGCATCGAGGGAGTGAGCTCCCACAGCTTCCGCCGCTCCGCCCTCACCGCCGCCCACCAGGCCGGCCTGAGCCTGCGCGAGGTGGCCGAGATCAGCGGCCATCGCAGCCTGGCTGCCCTGGAGCGCTACCTCGATCAGGATGCTGCCCGCGAGAAGGCTGAGGCAGCCAGGTGCCTGCTGGTGGGGTGAGGGGAGCGGGCGCCTAACCTCTGCCCATCGCTTTCCGTTTATCACCATGCGTTACGTGCTCTGGGGTACCTACTGTCCAGATGCCCTGGAGAAGCGCACCCCCTTCCGGGAGGAGCACCTGGCCGGGCTGCAGCGCCAGAAGGACGCAGGCACCCTGGTGACCCTGGGCCCCACCGAGGGCAGCACCCATGTGTTCGGGATCTACGAAGCCGACAGCCGTGCCCAGGTGGAAGAACTGGTGAAGGCCGACATCTACTGGCGCGAGGGGATCTGGACCTCCGTGGAGATCCATCCCTGGATCCAGGCCTTCTGAATCCCCAGCCCGATCAGGCCCGGGGCCAGTCGGCCTGGGCCTGCTGCCACACCCAGGCGGCCACTGCCGCCACGCCCTCCTCACCGAGCACGCCGGCATAGCCGGACATCTGCCCTACCCCTGCGGCGGCAATCGCGGCGATCGCCGCCTCAGAGGCCACCCCCTGGCGCTCCAGGGCCGCCAGGCGCAGGGTTTTGCCCCGGCGAATGATGTTGCCGCCATTCACATGGCAACCGGCGCAGTGGGCCTCAAACAGTTCAGCCCCTGAGGGCGCGGCCAGCACGGGCCCCGCCAGACCCAGGGCCAGCACCAGGACAACCAGCAGGCCCCACAGCGCTCCGGCGTGACTTCGAGTGGCAGGGCTGGCGAAACCTGGCTTGGCGGACACTGAGCTGGCGAAAACCGGGCTGGGGGGCACGGAACGGGCGGCAATCTGGGTGCAGTCTGGCCCGCGGCCCATGTCCGCCCTGCGTCCCCTCTGCCCGGCCGACCACGACGCCCTGGTGGCGGTGTACCGGGATGCGGTGCTCAGCCAGACCAAGGGGCTGTACAGCCCGGCCCAGATCGGGGCCTGGGCGCACCATGCCGCCCGCTCCGGCGCACTCCTGGAACCGCTGCGCGACGGCTACGGCCTGGCCAGCACGGGGTCGGGACCAGCCCAGGAGAACCCGCCGGCGGGCCCGATCGAGGCCTTCGGGATCCTGCATCCGCCCGATCGCCTGGCCTTGCTCTACTGCCGCGGCCGCTCCTGCCGCCAGGGGCGCTCGAGCGCCATCCTCCAGGGCCTGGAGCAGCACGCCGCCCTGCAGGGAGTTCGGCAGCTACGCACCGAGGCCAGCCAGCTCTCGCGCCCCCTGCTGCTGCGCCGCGGCTGGCAGGTGGAGGAGGAGGAACGGGTGCTGTTCGCCGGTGAATGGTTCGAGCGCTGGCGGATGATCAAGACCCTGGCCCACCCCTGACTCCGCTCCGTCCCGTGGCTGAAGCCCAACTGCAGCAGTTCCTGGAGAAGGTGCGCCAGCTGAACGCCTTCGTGGCCCTCAGCGAAGCCGATCCGGCCGTGCGGGCCGCCCTGCGCGACTGCAACCATCACCACGCCGTGGTGGACCTGGCCCGGCGCCACGGCTTCGAGATCGGCCGCCGCTGGGGGGAGGGGGAAGCCGCTTCAGCCCACCCGGACAACCTGCTGGCGGGCCCCTGCCCGCCGCCCGGCAGCGAGACCAGCTGCGTGCTGGCGGCCGAGGGAAACTGGCGGCTGGAGCGGATCCACTCCTGCCAGGCGGCCAGCCCCGAGGGGTTCTGGTACGACCAGCAGGAGGTGGAGTGGGTCACCCTGCTTCAGGGCAGCGCCCGCCTGCGCTTTGCCGACGAACCAGCCGCCCGGGAGCTCTGCCGGGGCGACAGCCTGCTGATCAGGGCCCACCGCCGCCATCGTCTTGAGGCGACTGATCCGGCTCCCGGCTCCGTATGGCTGGCCCTGTTCTGGAGGGAGGCTTCTGCATCGTGAGCGAGCGCACCAGCCAGAAGGCGCCGGCCAGGGCCAGCACCGCCACCCCCAGACCGGTCAGCAGCTGGGGCTTGCTCTCCGCCCCTGCCGGCAACACGATCACTTTGCGGGCCACCGCCGTCATGGCGGTGAGCAGCACCAGCTCGATCTGCACCACGTGCCGGCGCAGATAGGAGGTGATGTTCTGCAGCACCTCCAGGGCGATCAGCAGGTTGAGCAGGTCGCCGAGCACCTGGTTGAGCTTGGCGCCCAGCCAGGGGGTGCCGGGCACCATCAGCGCCAGCACTACCTGCACCACCAGCTGCACGGTGGCCGCCAGCATCACCACCACCAGCACCACCCCGAGCAACTTGGCCAGCTGCTGCTCGGTGCGGTCGATCACATGCAGGTAGTTGGCGTCATTGAAAAGCCGCCGCCAGCGTCCCATCCGCGTGCCACTGGCCATCGGAGATCAGTTGCGGAAGAGGTCGAACTGGGGCTGGGCGCGGGTATCGCCAGGTGGATTCACCAGCTCGGTGTCACAGGTCACGGTGCCGTCCGGCGCGGTGACGCAGTTTTTGGGCTTCACCTCGGTGGCAGGCCCCACCTTGCTGCCCGGACCGAGCAGAAAACTCTCGGTCTGGGCAAGGGCTGGAGCCGCCAGACCCAGGCAGGCGGCCAGCAGCACCGGCAGCGGACAGGGGAAACGGAGCGAACGTTCTGGCATGGATCCTGGCCCAGACTCAATTGACCCCACTCTGCCTGGCGGGGGCCGCTGCCGCCGCTAGACGGGCCGCTCCGCGCGGATTTCCTCCAGCAGCAGATCGAGCTGGCCCAGTTCCCCCGCCGCATCCAGCTCGGCGGATGCGGCACGGGGGGCGTCGCCGTCCTGCTGCCAGTTGTCCTCCACCGCGCACAGCCGCTCGGCCAGCCCGGTCAGCCCCTGGCGGGCATAGGTGTGCTGAAGCACCTCCAGCAGCACCGGCATGCGGATCGAGCTGGCCTGCAGGGCCCGACGCAGGTCGGCCTGGGTGCGGCCGCAATGGCGCAGCCAATCCTTGAGGAAGTCGTGGAGATCCTCCAACTGCTCCGCCGTCAGGGACGCCATCGCCATCAACGCGTCAGGGGCAACCAGGCATCCAGTCTGCGCCGGGCCCGTTGGCGCACGGCCTCGCTGCGGTGGCGGCCGCAGATGCCGAGCAGGGCGGTGATCGCCACCAGGTCGTCGCTGAAGCCGGCCACGGGCAGAAAGTCCGGGATCAGATCCAGCGGCACCAGCAGGTAGGTAAGGGCCGCCAGCACGGTGAGCTTGGCCGGGTAGGGGGTATCCGAATCCAGCAGGATCTCCAGACATTCCAGGGCGGGCAGGGCCACAGTGCGACCGGCCCGTCGCAACAGCCGCAGCAGCAGGGCCTCGTCGACAACGCTGCTTTCCAGCACCTCGGCTTCGACGTCCGCTTCAACTCCAGGAGCCATGACCGCTCGGTGAGCCAACGGCTTTCATTGTGGGGGCATCAGGCCTCCACCAACCCGCTCTCGATGCCGGTTTTCCGCAGCTTGCGCAGGGCACGCTGCACCACCTGCCGGCAGTACTCCCTGCTGCAGTCGAGCTGGCGGGCCACCTCCGCCAGCGTGCGCCACTCGTGGCTGCCGTCGAGGCCGAAGCGCAGCATCACCACCGTGCGTTCCTTGGGGGTGAGGTTGGCCCGATCCAACAGGGTCCACACCGTGGCGGACCGCTCCGCCAGTTCGGCCCTCTCCATCGGTGGGGGTTCCGGGCTGGGCAACACATCCACCAACTCGGAGGGATCCGACTTGGCCTTCACCAGCCCCTGCAGGCTCACCGTGACGCTGCGCAGTTCACAGCTGAGCAGCTCCTCCACTTCCACCAGGGGGATGGCCATCAGCCTGGCCAGCTGGGCCGGGCTGGGATTCACCCCATGCACCTGCAGGTAGCGGGCCTTGGCCGCCCGCAGGCGGGTGAGCTTTTCATTCACATTCACCGGGATGCGAATCGTGCGGCTCTGGGTGGAGAGGGCCCGATTCAGCCCCTGGCGAATCCACCAGTATGCGTAGGTGCTGAAGCGATGGCCGCGGGTGGGGTCGTACTTCTCCACAGCCCGGGTGAGGCCGAGGGTGCCCTCCTGGATCAGATCAAGCAGGTCGAGCCCCTTGTTCTGATAGCGCTTGGCCAGATTCACCACCAGGCGCAGGTTGGCGGTGATCATCTGGTTCTTGGCCCGCTCGCCCAGGCGCAGGGTGCGCCGTTCCAGGTCGCTGTAGTCGCAGGCCGCCCCCGTGCCTCCGGCCAGGCGGCAGCGCTCCTGCAGGGCCGCCATGGCCTGCACCTTGCGGCCCAGGGTGAGTTCCTGTTCCGGTGTGAGCAACTGATGGCGACCAATTTCACCGAGATAACTGCTCAGGGAGCTCGCCATTTGTCAGAGTCGCAGTTCATTGAACCTAAGGAGTTCGGCGTGGAAAAGCGGAACCATCACAAAGGCTTCCGACTTAACCATTGCTTCCCAAGTTCATTCTTTTTTCGCTTCCCCTGGCAGCCTCTCCAGCACTGGCCGATCACGCCCCCAGCCGGGCCCCGCTACGGTTTCATGGTCTGCATTTACTCGCATGGCAGCTCTGGCGGCCATTCCTCCCGAGATCCTCAGCCGGGCCGGCGTGGCCTACGTGCACTACCTGAGCTTCATGCTCTGCTTCGGCGCCCTGGTGCTGGAGCGGCGCCTGATCCGGCCCAACCCCAGCAAGGCTGACGCCACCATCATGGTGATCACCGACGTGGTGTACGGCATCGCCGCCCTGGCCCTGCTGGTGAGCGGCATCCTGCGGGTGCTGTATTTCGGCCAGGGCAGCAGTTTCTACACCGAGAACCCCCTGTTCTGGTGGAAGGTTGGGCTCTATCTGGGCGTGGGGGCCCTGTCGCTCTACCCCACCATCACCTACATCCTCTGGGCCATCCCCCTGCGCAAGGGCGAGCTACCCCAGGTGAGCGAGGCCCTGGCCAACCGTCTGGCCTGGATCCTGAACATCGAATTGGTGGGCTTTGCCCTGGTTCCCCTCCTCGCCACGCTGATGGCCCGCGGCGTGGGCCTGCCCGGCAGCATCGGCGCCTGATGCAGGCCCTGGCCTGGGGTTTGGTGCTGCTGGTGATCGGCAGCGTCCATCCCGGAGCATCCAGGGCCGGCCCCGCACCCTCTGAACGCTGCCCAGCTGCCGCCGTGCTTGCGCTGGTTCCTCCACCCCCTGGAGTGGGCGCGGGCCAGGTCCCGGACGCCTCAGCGTCCACGCAGGGCGACTACCGCCACCGGCTGAGCGGCACGGCCCACGGCTGGCCCCGGCGCGACAGCTGGTGCGTGTGGGTGGAGCCGGCCCAGGCCGAGGGGCCGGCCGCCCGCTGGGACCAGGCCTGGCTGGAGGCCGTGGACAAAGCCCTGGCCAGCTGGGCCGAGCTGGTGCCGATCGAGCGGGTGCACGATCCCGAGCAGGCCCAAGTGCGCATCCTGCGCCGCCGCCCGCCCCTGCGGGGGGGCAGGGCCAGCCATGGCCGGGCCGACCTGCAGCTGGCGGTGGTGAACCGGGATGGAAGGCGCCAGCTGGAACCGCGGGTGGTGGTGCAGATCAGTCCAGGCCAGCGCGCCAGCGCCATGCAGGCCACCGCCCTGCACGAACTGGGCCACGCCTTCGGCCTCTGGGGCCACAGCGAGGCAGCCGGCGATGCGATGGCGGCGGTGCCCGAAGCCTCGCCGGTGCTGGAGCTCAGCCCCCGCGACCGGGCCACCTTTCTCTGGCTGCAGCAACAGCCCGGGCTCGGCCCAGCCCCCACCCCCTGAGCCGCGACCCGAGCCAACCCGCTCCATTGCGGGGTGTTGCGCAGCGTGAATTTGTTTGTTGTTTGCCGCAGCCACCGGCAATTCGCTGGCCGGCGCCCATACTTTGCGCGTTTTCCCGTCCCTGCCCGATGCCCCTGCCCGTTCTGGCCACCAAGCCCCTCACCAACAATGCCCGGGTGAGCAGTTTTCTCGCCGCCAACGAGGAGTCACCCCGCCAGAGCACCACGGTGGCCCTGCAGCGCGACCGTGCCGCCAGCGACGCCCTGATCGAGCAGGCCTACCGCCAGGTGTTCTTTCACGCCTTCAAGGCTGACCGGGACGCGGTGCTGGAATCTCAGCTGCGCTCCGGCCAGATCAGCACCCGCGAGTTCGTGCGCCAGCTGCTGCGCTCGGAGAAATTCCGCAACGACTTCTACCGCTGCAACAGCAACGTTCAGGTGGTGGAGCAGGTGGTGGGCCGGGTGCTGGGCCGGCCCGTGCACGGCGATCAGGAGCGGATCGCCTGGTCGATCGTGATCGCCGAGCAGGGACTGCCCGCCTTCATCGACGCCCTGATCGACTCGCCGGAGTACCAGGAGGCCTTCGGCGAAGACCTGGTGCCCTACCAGCGCTCCCGAGTGCTCGCCGGCCAGTCGGTGGGCTCGATGCCCTTCAACCAGCAGGCCCCCCGCTACAACGCCTACTGGCGCGACACCATGGCCCGCCGTGCTCCCGCCGGCAGCGGCGGCGGCTGGTCGCCGAATGCCGGCTGGCCGCGGCCGGCCTGGCTGGCCAACCAGCCCACGCCGGCGGTACAGAACGCCTGGCGCTGGTTCGTGGCCACCGGCGGCTTCGTGCTTACCGGCTTTGTGATCTGGACGGCCCTGGCGATGCTGAGCACCGGCGCCCAGGGCTGAGCCGGTTCAGCAGGCCCAGCCCGCTCAGTCCCGCCGCGGCGCGCCGCGGCGGGCGGCCAACACCTGTTGCACCTGGCGCCAGCTCACACCGTGGTGGGCCAGGGCCACCTGCAGGTGAAAGAGGATGTCGGCGGCTTCAGCGGCGATCTCGGCGGGGTCGCCGTCCTTGCAGGCCATCACGAACTCGGCGCTCTCCTCGCCGATCTTCTTGAGGATGCGGTTGTCGCCCCCCTCCAGCAGCTTGTTGGTGTAACTGCCAGGCTCGGGCCGGTCGCGGCGCCCCTCAATCACCCGCATCAGCTCGGTGCACACGTCGGCCGGGGGCGGAGCGGCGGCCGGCCCGCCGGTGCTCGGGTGGGGGCCCTCGTCGTAGAAGCAGCTACGGGCGCCGGTGTGGCAGGCCACCTCGCCGCGCTGCTCAACCGTGAGCAGCAGCACGTCGGCGTCGCAGTCGTAGCGCAGGCCGCGCAGGGCCTGGGTGTGGCCGCTGGTGGCGCCCTTGTGCCAGAGCTCAGCGCGGGAGCGGCTCCAGTAGTGCACCTCGCCGCTGGCCAGGGTGCGCTCCAGCGCCTCACGGTTCATCCAGGCCACCATCAGCACGGCTCCATCGAGCCAGTCCTGGGCGATGGCCGGGATCAGGCCGGTTGCGTTGAAGCGCAGGCCGGCGATGAAGGCCGGATCAGGCGGCTGAAATGATGAAGCCAAGGCCCCTTGCGCTGCTGCTGCCCCGATCCTCTCCCATGCCCACACCGGCCTACAGCTGCAGCAAGACCTTCAGCGGCTACCCCTGCACCCACCGCCAGTGGCGCCACAACGGCCGCTGCCGCTTCGTGCATGGCTACAGCCGCAGCTTCAGCTTCTGGTTCCGGGCGCGCGAGCTGGATGGCTGCGGCTTCGTGGTGGACTTCTCCAGCCTCAGGGAGCTGGAAGCCCGGCTGGCGGCCCAGTTCGACCACACCTTCCTGGCCAGTGCGGACGACCCGCTGCTGGCCACCTGGCAGCAGCTGCATGAGCAGGGCGCTCTGGATCTGCGGGTGATGGCCAACGTGGGCATGGAGGCCAGCGCCGAACTGGTGTGGCACTGGGCCAACGAACTCCTGCAAGCGCGCGAGGGCGGACGGGCCTGCTGCTGGAAAACCGAAGCCCGCGAGAACGAGAAGAACGCCGCCTGCTACGAGGCCATCCCGGAGTGGTTCAGGGGCTGAGTTGCCATGGCCAGAAATCCCCACGCAGCACGCGAGGGTTCAAGGCGGGGCATGGCCAGGACCGGCATTCTGCCTATTGCCCGGTGCCTATTGCCAGCAAAAACCAGGGCCCAACAGGGCCAGATTTCGGACAAGCTATGCGGCAAGATCGAATGGTGGAGTAAGGATGAAATAGAGCGGTGCAACTCTTGCAACCTTGCCTTCATTAAGGGGCGCAGGATAGAAGCGGCAAAAGCTGGTTCAGGGAAGTCGCCATCGCTCCGGAGACTGTGGGCCAATGCGGTGAGGTGGCAATCCTGGTGTGGTGGGCCAGAGCCAAGGGATGGCGAACACTCCAAGGCCGCCGGGGCTGATCCAGCGCTACCGCGAAGAGCTGCAGGCGCGTCACTACGCGAAGCGCACCGTGGCGACCTACGAGCAGTGGCTGCGGCGGTTCCTGCGGTTCCATGGCATGCGCCATCCTCGGGAGATGGGCAGCGGGGATGTGAATGCATTTCTCACCCATCTGGCGGTGGATCTGCAGGTGAGCCCTTCCACCCAGAACCAGGCCCTCTCGGCGCTGCTGTTTCTGTATCGAGAGTTGCTGGAGCGGGATCTGGATCTGGATGGGCTGGTGAGGGCGCGAACCAAGCGGCGCTTGCCGGTGGTGATGACCGTTGAAGAGGTGCGAGCAGTGCTGGAACAGCTGGACGGCGTGGAGGCCCTTGTGGCTGGCGTGCTGTACGGAAGCGGACTGCGGTTGATGGAGGCACTGCGGTTACGGGTGCATGACCTGGATTTTCAGCGCCGGCAGATCACGGTGCGGCAGGGCAAAGGCAGCAAGGATCGGCGCACGATGTTGCCTGCAACGGTGGGAGAGAAGCTGCGTGTGCATCTGGAGGGGGTGCGCGGAATGCATCGCCAGGACCTTGCCGAGGGATATGGCAGGGTGGAGCTGCCCTACGCACTGGCGCGGAAGTATCCGCATGCCCCAGTGGAGTGGGGGTGGCAATGGGTGTTCCCGCAACACCACCGCTGGACCAATGCAGACAGCGGAGAGCAGGGGCGGCACCACCTGGATCCCAGCCTGATCCAGAAAGCGGTGCAACGGGCAGTCCTCGCATCGGGAATCGTGACACCTGCCACCTGTCATACCTTCCGGCACTCGTTCGCCACCCACCTGCTGGAGCGGGGGCAGGACATCCGCACGATTCAGGAGCTGATGGGCCACAACGACGTCAACACCACCATGATCTACACGCACGTGCTGAACCGAGGCCCACTGGGGGTAGCCAGCCCCGCCGACCTTTTGTAACAGAGCGAACTGTTATAGGCGGATCCGCCCATCAAAGACGGAAAGCCTCCGGCTTGGGTAAGGTGCCAAGTGGCGCAGAGGATCCCAAGGGCGCAAGCCTGACGTCAGACTTGCATAGGCGGCAACAACGGCGTAGCAGCACTTCATACGAGGATCCGTCCATATAGCGTTCGGCAAATCAAAATGTGGACATCATGACTACGCCAAACGACAGGCGGTGGAATCTGTGGGCGATAAGCTCCGCTTTCCTGCATGGCATTGTCGTCGGCGGTGCGGGGTTTGCGTTTTGGGCTGCAAGGACTGGCCATCTGAATCCTGGCGCAATGTTTGTTCTGTTGTTCCCTTTTTTGGTTTGTGGCCTGGTAATCGCATCGCTTCCTATGTGTGTTCCGCAGATCTGTGAGGCCATCAGAAAGGTGCGTTCAGTCCGCGATTCACGCCAGTCGCAATTCGGCCGGAGTGAGCCTCTTGTGGCGGGGCTTGCCGAACAACGCAATGCAGCGGACTCGCGATAAAATCGGGCGGTGTGGTTCGCGTAAGGTCGCGAGCCGCTGATTGCTCGCGTTAGGCGCAAAAAAAGGAAAAACTATGTCACATCTCGACACGATCAAATTCATCATAAACCACCCCCTCAATCGAGGACACAAGCTCAGATCCATTAT
>Ga0207939_1000063_pt1 | contig 42535 bp, 48 predicted proteins | sample LakMenEpi02Jun12_FD_150663 | JGI IMG/M metagenome (GOLD analysis project Ga0207939, IMG submission 150663) | Freshwater microbial communities from Lake Mendota, WI - 02JUN2012 deep hole epilimnion (SPAdes) | ecosystem: Environmental > Aquatic > Freshwater > Lentic | place: Lake Mendota, Madison... | reverse complement strand
AATGAACCGCCAGATGACACAACAGCCAAGGAGAAGTTACTCTTTCTCCAGGTGGCCTGAATAGGCGCCGACCGGCGACATCTTTCCTGAAAGTCACCGGAGCCAGTAGCTGCAGCTCTTGTTGAACTTGTAGAGGTTGCGGACCTGCAGGTCGCGGCGGAACTCCTCATCAGAAGGGAAGCGGCGGTAAGAGGGCAGATCGAGTAAATGGGCCTTGAAGCTGGGCAGGACATGCCCGGGCTCTCGGCGCAGGGCCCGGCTGAAGGTGGCGAAGGTTTTCTGCTGCGAGTTGGAGGGGATGGCGCAGACGGCCCGGCGGAACACTTAGGCCTCCAGCAGGCGTAAGGCCTCCAGCAGTTCTTCTCGGGTCAGTAGATCGGCCTGATAGTCGCCATAGAGTTCCAGCAGCAACGGGGTGACCACGTTGACCTTGAGCTCGCGGAGGTCGTGGAAGGCGTCGTGGAGTTGGGGGTCTGGTTCCTGGCCCAGGGCGACGCGGCAGTAGCGGATGGCGATGGCGTGGAGATCCGCCAGCAATGCCTCAATGCCGGCAGCGGCGACGGCCGGCTGGCGTTCGTACTGCTTGAACACCTCGTAGACCAGATCAAGGCGAGGCACCTCGGCGGTTTTGAGGGTGAGGAAATCGCGCATGAAGGCGCTGAACTCACTGCCGCTGTAGGCCTTCTGGCCAAACGCCAGCTCCATCGGCCGCCAGTGCAGGGTGTAGAGCCGCTCCTGAAGGTCGGGCGGCTGTCCCATCAGCACGTAGTTGCGGATCAGGTCGGCCTGGGAGAGCTCCCTGCCGGTGGAGTTCATGCTCTCGAAGATCAGCTGGGGGTTGTCCTGATCGCGGGAGAGAGCCACATCCACCACCAGCAGCTTGCTGATGCCACGGCAGACCACAGCCAGATCAGCGCGGGAATCGCGCAGCTGCTCCAAGAAGAAGGTGTGGTTCTCCTGGATCCGAATCGATGGCTCTGGAGGTGGTACGGCGACGCTGGGATCCACCACTGCCATGAGGGTGGCGCGGTCGGTGTCGGAGAGCAGCAGCTTGAAGCGCTTCTCTTTCTTCTCGAGAGGATTGGTGAGGTAGTACTGCCGAATCTTGGCCGGCGAAAACCCGTCAAACGGCTCGTCCTGTTCTGCTGGCAGCTCGGCTAGCACATCCGCCAGGGCCGAGAGCAGCAGGGTGACGGTGGTGAGCCGCTGCTGCCCGTCGATCACCAGCTTGGGTGCCTGCACGGCGATGTTGCCCAAGCAGTCATCGATGTGCACCACTGACCCGATGAAGTGGACACCGATGTCGTCGGAGGAGCCAGCTCGAAGAATGTCTGCCCAGAGCTGCACACACTCCTTCTGCGTCCAGGAATAGGTGCGCTGATAGATCGGAATGATGAACTGGGAGACATTTCTCAGGATCTCGAGGAGTTTGGCTTCTGTGGCTTTCATGGAACTTGCGCCCCCATGAAAAATCGCTTATGCAGACCCTTAATAAGGGTGTCAGTATTCGTGGGCAACTCATTGGCCTGGCATTGCAGGTGCCGCACTATTGCCATTTTGGCGGAGAATAAGTCCTGCCGCTCTCGAGGCGGATTAATAATGCAGATGCTCTCAAACCTCGATTTGCTGACCATGCCCTTCATCGAGTTTGTCGAAGCAGCCTGGACAATCCCCTTGAACAACCGAAGCATTGCATAAAAGAAGTGAGGATTTCCATCTATGTCCTCAAGGGAGTTGATCTGCTGATTGAAGGCAACTGCTCTGTCCGCCATCGCGCAATTACCAATACATGCAGGACTACCTGCTATGCATGTGACCAAGATTGCATCTCTTGGAGCTATGCGCGCAAGGCTGGCCCCAAGAGCGCTTAGGCTTACAGCGGCCTTAGTCGCATAGTAGCTGCTATTGTTCAAGTTGTCAGACTTAATCCATTCAACTTCGTCGCCGTAATACTCTGTCTGCGCCCTTGAGGGCGTATTACCTGTCTGAACTCTTGCTATTTTGCCAATGTTCACTGTTGGCCAGTCAAGAGCATTGGTGATCGGATTGCCGAATAACTCAAGAAACAAGCCTAGTTCCAGTTGATTAATCTGTAAATCTCGTTGCCTGCCAAGTTCCTTGGCCTGATGCGCCTTATCCAGAATCGCCGCGATACGCCGCTGCTCCTCCAGTGGGGGGAGGGGGAGAAGCAGGTCATCAATATGTTCATTCTTGAGATTGTTGATATTAGCTCCCGCCGCTAGCGAAGAAACCTTGCGTCTGTAGCCAGTCGACTGAAAGTAGTGGTGAAGATAGCGTGGATTGACCCTTTCAGAAGATGGTCTGATGACTTTGCAGAATGCTCCAAAAGATCCCCCCCAAGGCTCGCTCAACTGGGCAGCTTTGCCCACGACATCAATGCTGCCGCTGCTTGCAGCGATGACAATGTCTCCGGGCCTCAGGAGTTGTTGGTGGGCAATGCATGAGTCCGGGACATACACCAAATCCTTGTCAAGCAGAAGACTGCCTTCTTGGATGTTCCCTGCTCTTAGTACCGGCCTCAAGCCTGGCGCTGCTGAATTTGAGACCTGGCTCTTGTCGTAGGAGACCCCGCGAACCTGCTGAGCAATCTCACCAACCAGAACAGTTGGCCAGCTCATCGCAGCATCCCCTCCAGCTCCTCAATCCCGTGCAGGATCTCCTGTTCGATCGCCCGCAGTTCCGCCAGGATCTCCAGTGGTGGGTTGTTCTCCATCGTCATCTTCATGCGTGTTTGTCCCATGCAAGTGGTCATGAACTCGGCTCCTTTGTGGCGCCGTTGACCAGCCGATACTTCTGCAGCCGGCTGTTCGGTTTGTCCGGAATCGTGAGGGCGATGCGACCTTCCGCCAACAGGCCACGGATGGTGCGGTTCAAGGCGCCCGTCACGCTGTCGCGGCCCAACGTTGAGGCGATTTCTGCCTTGCTCAGTGGGCCTGCCTCCAGGGCCTGGAGCACCCTGAGCGACTCTGCCCCTGACTCTGCCCTCGACTCTGCCCCTGACTCTGCCCCCGCCTCCGACTCTGGCCCCAAGCTTGCTTCAAGCGGGAAGGTCACCACAAAGCAGCCACCACTCAACCGGTAGCTGGGTTCGCTGCAGCCGGCCCGCTCGCATTCCTCCAGGATCACCTGGGTGCCACGGCCCCAGCGCTCGATCAGGCCCCGGCGGAAGAACACATCAGCGATCAGCAGGTTGCGCGGCCGTGAGGCATGCTCCCGCTTCAATGCCTCCGGCTCCAGGCCGAAGGGCAGGCCGCCTTCACTCCAGAGCTCAAGCCGGTCGTCGAAGATCGCCAGGCTGATCGCCGCTCCCTGCTGGCTGTAGTCGCGGTGGCAGAGGGCATTCACCAGCGCTTCGCGCAAGGCCGGCAGCGGAATCGCGAGCTGCTCTTCGCGCTCCAGCCGATCCCTGGGAATGCGAGCCGCTGTGGCGAGGTGGCGCTGGCAGAACAGGATCGCCTCCTCCAACAGCTGGAAGGCATGGCCGTTCAGTTGGCGTTGATCCAGGAACTCCCGCTTGTCAGCGCCGCGGAAGCGGGCCAGCCGCAGCTGGCACTGGGGCAATATCCCCACGCCTTGGCCGAACAGCACCTGGGCCGCCAGGGTGAGTTCGCCATCGCGCAACAGCTGCAGCCGCTCCAGGGCACCGGCCTGATCACTGAGCGCCGCCTCTGGCAACCGCCCCGCCTGCACGCCCACGCGCAGGGTGCGCAGCAGTTCCTCCTGATCCAGATCAGCGGCTGTGATGCCCACCGCCTTCTGAGTTTCCCAGCGCTGGATCGGGTGACTGCGCTCCAGTAGCAGCCCCTCCAGCATCGGCTGGGGCATCCGCCCGGTGCTGCTGGCGATCCGCTGGAAGGCGCGGCCGTCGTGAAAGAAGGGCCTTAGTCCCTGCCCAGGTGGCACCCGCACAGCAATCACCCGCTTCTCGGGATCGCCAGGCAGCGGCACTTCGTCGATCGTGGCCTGAGCGGAAGGTTCGATCCGCCGCAGGGCCTCCGCCAGTTCGCGACGGCTGGCATCGCTGCAGTGTTGCCCCACGATCCGGCCGCTGTCGCTCACTCCGAACAGCACCGTGCCGCCCTGTCCATTGAGAAAGGCGCAGAGCGTGTCGCAGCCGGAGCGCAGCTGGCTGGTGGAGCGCTTGAACTCCAGCTGCTCGGATTCACCGGTGGAGATCAGCGCCTCAAGCTCGGCCAGGGTCACCGCAGCCTCCCCTCCGGCGCTTTGTGCACCAGCCCAGGCCAGCAGCGCAAGCTCCGGCTAGGGTGACATGTAACCGTTGCGGGAGCTGCCATGGGACCTGAGGCCGCCCCTGAGCTCGGTTCTTCAGAGGCCACAGCCCGGGAGGCGCGACGTGCGGCCAATCGCCGCAAAGTGCGGGAGCACCGCCAGCGGTTACGGGCCCAGGGGATGCGGCCGATCCAGATCTGGGTGCCGGATGTGCATTCACCTGAGTTCGCCGCCGAAGCGCGGCGGCAGTGTCTGCTGGCCAATGCCAGCGAGGAGGAAACCGAAATCCAGGCCTTCATCGACTCGCTGGTCGAGTGGCCTGACGACGAATACAGCCAGTGAAGCGCGGTGAGATCTGGACCATGGCCGGCGGCTCCGGCTATGCCAGCAAGGCGCGCCCTGTGGTGATTGTTCAGGACGACGCCTTTACCGCCCGGGATTCGGTGACGGTGTGTCTGATCACGACCGACCCGTCTGATCTGCCGGTCTTTCGCGTCCCCGTCGAGCCCACAACGGAGAACGGTCTGCGAGCCGTCAGCCGCCTGATGGTCGACAAGGTCACCACCGTGTCCAGGAGCCGCCTGGGCCAGTGCATCGGCCGCCTGGCGGATGACGATCTGCTGCGGCTCAACCGCTCGTTGCTGGTGTTTCTGGGCCTGGCCCGCTGAGCCCCGGTTCACAGCGCAGCCTCCAGCTCGGTGCGGCTGAAATCGTTGCCCACAAACAGCAGCGGCACCTTCAAGCGCTCCGCCAGGGCATAGGAGAAGCAGTCGCCGAAGTTCAGGCCACTGGTATGGCGCCCCTTGCCGAAGCGTGCAAAGGCATCAGCGGCCTGATCGGCCAGTTCCCCATCCCAGGCCACCGTGAGAAAGGCCTGCTGATCGAGAAACTCGCGGGCACGCTCCTGGCCGATCTCTCCCAGCTTCACCAGCGCCACCAGCAGGATCTCCGTGCGCGTGGGGGCAGCCACCGCCGGCTGCACGGCCCGACAGAGCCTCTCCAGCACGGCTTCTGCGACGGGCTCCCGCAGGAGTACCGCCATTACGGCGCTGGTGTCGACGGCGAGGTCGATCACCAGGCTGCCTTCAGCCGCAGAGACCGTCATTGCCGTACCCCAGGATCTCCTCGGCGCTGCGGTCATCCAGGACCGGCAGGGTCCACACCTGCTGCTCCAGCCAGCGCGTGCTCTCCTCCAGCGTGGGCCGCTTTGGAATCGGCGACTCAGGCAGCCCCGCCTCCAGAGCGAGGATCGCCTCCTGATTCATCGAGCGCCGGTGCGCCACTGCTACCGCCTTGAGGCGGCGGTAAAGCACATCCGGCACCTGCCGGAGCACCAGGGTGTTCATCGCCCCAACGCCGATTGCTAGCGGAATGCTAGCGCCGCTTATCGCAGCATCCCCTCCAGCTCCTCGATCCCCTGCAGGATCTCCTGCTCGATCGCCCGTAGTTCGGCCAGGATCTCCAGCGGTGGGCGGTGCTCCACCTCTTCGTGGATCAGCTCCTTGTAGCGGTTGAGGCTGAGGTCTTAGCCCTGCGCGGCGATCTCCACCTTGGGCACGCAGAAGCTCTGGGCAGTGCGTTCCCGCTCGCGCTCGGCATCCTTGCGCTGCCGCCAGCGGGCCAGGCAGTCGGGCAGGTTGTTCTTGGCGTGTTCTCCTTCTGTGAGAGCCTCCTTCGGGGCGGGCCCGAGCTTCTGCAGCGGCAGCAGCGGATTGCGCTTGTCGTCGAGGCTCCAGCCGTCGGCGGTCATGTCGTAGAACCACACCTGATCGCTGCCGCCTCGGCCGGTCTTGGTGAAGAACAGGATTGCGGTGCTTACGCCGGCATAGGGGCGAAACACGCCGCTCGGCAGCGACACCACGCCCTCAAGAAAATGCTCTTCTACGAGTTGCTGCCTCAGTGACCTGTGGGCCTTGCTGGAGCCGAACAGCACCCCATCGGGCACGATCACCGCCGCCCGGCCGCCGGGTTTGAGCAGCTGCAGGAACAGGGCCATGAACAGCAGCTCGGTCTTCCTGGTCTTCACCACCCGCTGCAGCTTGCCGCTGGTGCTCTCGTAATCCAGGGATCCGGCGAAGGGCGGATTGGCCAGGATCAGGGTGTACTTGTCTTCCTCAATCGCGCCGTCTTCCGAGAGAGAATCGCGGTAGCTCACTTCGGGATTCTCCACCCCGTGCAGCAGCATGTTCATCGCCCCGATGCGCAGCATCGTGGTGTCGAAATCAAAGCCATGGAACAGGCCATGGTTGAAGTGCTCGCGCAGCTCCGGATCGCTGAGCACCTACGGGTGATGCTCACGCAGGTATTCGCCCACCGCCACCGGAAAGCCGCAGGTGCCGCAGGCCGGATCCACCATCACATCGCGGGGCGTCGGCTCAGTCATCGCCACCATCAGCTCGATGATGTGGCGCGGTGTGCGGAACTGACCATTGGTGCCAGCGGTGGCCAGCTTGCCCAGCATGTACTCGTAGATGTCGCCCTTGGTGTCGCGGTCTTCCATCGGCACCGCATCGAGCAGCTCCACCACCTTCTGGAGGAGTGCCGGCGTGGGAATCGTGAAGCGGGCATCGCGCATGTGGGTGGCGTAGGCCGATTCCTCACCGCCCAGCTCGCGCAGGAACGGGAACACCCGATCGCCCACCACCTTGTACATCGAGGCGGCCTCGCCCAATTCTTTGAAGCGGCTCCAGCGCAGTTCACTCCAGGGGCGGCCTTGCTCATCGGTGCCCTCGGGAAAGATGCGGCGGCGCATCGGTTGGCCCGAACGCTGGCTGCGGCGCTCCTCCAGGGTTTCCAGCTCATCCAACCGGCGGATGAACAGCAGGTAGGTGAGCTGCTCCAGCACCTCCAGCGGGTTGGCGATGCCGCCGCTCCAGAAGGCATCCCAGATGCGGTCGATCTGGTTGCGCAGCTCGCCGGTGAGCACCGAGGCCGCCGTGGTGCCAGGGGCAATGGTGGATTGGGGAGCTGCTGCGCTGCTGCCCTGGCCGCTCCGGCGGGTGCGGGTACCGGTGGCTGGAGCGGAAGCCCGTGGAGGAGGGTCCATCCCAGGCGCTCGGAGGCCCCCACCGGGACCCTTCACACCCTCGGCGGCACCCAGGGCCACCACCTGGCTTTTGAGCTCCTTCAGATCCTCATCGCTGATTGGTTCACCTGCCTCCTGCTCCAGGGCCGTGCGGATTTCCTCGTTCGTGAGACGGCTGCCGTCCTCCGGGATCAGGGCGATCAGGTCGTTGATGAGGTCGGCGAGGACGGGCATCGGCGGGCGAGCAGGCAAACCTGGGCAGAGCATGGCCTGGCAGGCTTGCTTGTGCAGCGGTTCTGCTGCGAAAGACGGGCTGCTGTTCAGGCCGCCCGCCTGGTTTCCGGTGGTACGGCCAGCACCGCCCCATCCGCCACCAGCCACTGGCGCTCGTGGCGGGGCAGGGGCATGCCGCCCGTGAGTGCCCCGAAGGCGGGCAGGGCCAGCCGTTCGCTGCGCGGGCAGTAGCTGAAACAGCTCAGGCGCAGGCGGTCGCCGTTGCGACCCAGCAACGCCACCGGGTGCAGGTGGCCGCAGAGGTTGAGCAGGCCGGCGCGGGGCTCGGGCTCGTGGCTCAGCCACCAGGGCCCCAGGGCCTGGCTGGGTTCCTGGGCCAGGCCGGCGATCCAGCTGCCCCGCTCGTGGTTGCCGCCGATCAGCCGCAGCGGGCAGCCCAGCAGCTCCGGCAGGGCCGCCAGCTTGGCGCGCAGCTCGCCCGTGAGCCCCAGGGGGCCGTGGATCAGGTCGCCCAGCACGATCACCTGCTCGGGCTGCAGCCGCGTTGCCAGCTCCAGCAGGGCGTTGAGGGTTGCGGCGTCGCCGTCGCTGGGCAGGGGGATGCCCTGGGCCTGGAAGCTCTCGGCCTTGCCGAGGTGCAGGTCGGCCAGCAGCAGCGTGCGCCGCTGGGTATCCCATATCGCCCGCTCGGCCAGCAGCTCCAGGGTCTCGCCGCCCCAGCGGAACGGGGCCGATGCCGGCACGTTCACCGGCTGCCCATCGCCCGTTGGTAGGCGGGGCTGGCCTGGGCGCTGGCGATCGTCGCCCGCACCCGCGGCCAGGGCTCCAGGTCGATCTGGGGGAAGAACACCGGCAGGTAGGCCAGGTAGGCCTGCACGGCACAGTCGGCCGCGCCCCAGTGCTCGCCCACCAGCGGTCGGCCACTGGCCAGCAGGCCATCGAGCACCCCCATCAACCGCGGAAACTCCCGCTCACGGTTGCTGGGCACGAACAGCGCCACCGCAAGGGTGGCATTGGCGAACAGCAACCACTGGGCCACCTTGGCCCGCCGCACCGCCGCCTGCTCCGGTGGGCCGCTGAATTCGCCGCCGTCGTGTTCGGCCAGGTGCAGCAGGATGGCGCCGCTCTCGAACAGCCGCAGGGTCCCGCCGGCCGGATCGGTGAAGCGGTCGTCCTCCAGGGCCGGCACCTTGGCGAACGGGTTGATCGCCGTGAACGCCTTCTGCCGGTGCTCGCCCGCTTCCATATCGAGCTGGCGCCAGTCGTAGGCAATGCCTTTTTCTTCGAGATACCAGCGGGGCATCGAGGCGCGGCTGCGGCCGCCGCCGTAGAGGGTGAGGGCCATGGGGGCGCTGCGGGGCAGGACGGAAGCGGGCCCCAGCCTATGGAGCGGCAGACGGGCGCTGGTGGCGGGTTTGCTGCACGGCAGGGTGTTGCTGCACGGCAGGGTGTTGCTGCATGGCAAGGTGTTGCTGTGGCGTTGTGATGGTGTTGTGCGATGGCCAGCGCGAGCCCTGCCGCTCCCGCCCCCGACAGCCAGGCTTGCCTGCTCAAGCTGGCGCCCCACCTGCTGGGCCGCTCCCGCCGCGGCGTGGTGGGCAGCAGCCGCTATGCCGACCGCCTGCGCGCCGCGGTGCGGGACGCCGCCGCCGATCCCGAGGCGCGGCCGGTGCTGATCAGTGGCGAGCCAGGCCTGGAGAAGGACAACCTCGCCGCCCTGATCCACTTCGGCAGCCCACGGCGGCGGCGGCTGATGGCCCGTGTCGATGCCGCAAGCCTGGGGGATGACGGCGCCCCCCTGTTCGGCCCGGCCTCCAGCGGCGGTGCCGGCTCCCTGCTGGAGTACCTGGGCGACGGCGCCCTGCTGATCGACAACCTCGATCGCGCCGATCCGGCCCTGCTGCCCCAGCTGCTGGAGCTGGCCCGCAGCGGCCGCTGGCGGGCACCCGGCTCCGAAAGCCCGGAGCGGAGGTTCTCCGGCCGGCTGTTTTTCTCCGCCGAAACCGCCCTGCCCCAGGCCGATCGCTGCTGCACCCTGATCCGGGTGCCGCCGCTGCGGGTGCGCCGCCAGGACCTGGGCGAGTGGCTGCGCTACGGCATCCGCCAGCGGGCGCCGCGGCTGGGCTGGCAGCGAGCGCCGCTGGTGGGCGAGGCGGTGGTGAAGCGGCTGCAGAACCACGACTTCCCCGGCAACATCCGCGAACTCAACACCCTGATCGAGCGGGCCCTGCGCCAGGCCGCCGCCGACCATCCCGCCCAGCTGCCGGACGATGTGTTCTGGACCGCCAGCCGCACCAGCCGACTGCGCTTCGACCTGTTCCGCTGGCGCCCGCGCCTGCGCCAGTTGCTGCGCGCCCCCCTGCTCTGGAACCTGCTGCTGTTCGGCCTGGTGAGCTGGCTGTTCGTGCTGGTGAACCTCTGGCTATGGCTGGGGCCCCAGGAGCGGGCCCACAACGGCGCCCTCAATCTCTTCTGGGCCTGGTGGTGGCCCCTGATTCTGCTGGCCTATCCCCTGGTCGGGCGCCTGTGGTGTGCCGTGTGTCCGTTCATGGTGTGGGGCACGATCAGCCAGCGGCTGGCCACGGCCCTGGGCTGGCGGCCGCGCAGCTGGCCGCGGGGGGACAGCGACCGCTGGGCGGCGCCGCTGCTGGCGGGCGGCTTCGCGGCGATCCTGCTCTGGGAGGAGCTGTGGAATCTGGAGAACACCGCCTGGCTGAGCAGCTGCCTGCTGCTGCTGATCACCGCCGGGGCGGTAGTGGGTTCGCTGCTGTTCGAGAAGCGCTTCTGGTGCCGCTACCTCTGCCCGGTGGGGGGCATGAACGGCCTGTTCGCCAAGCTGGCGATCACGGAGCTGCGGGCCCAGGCCGGCACCTGCAGCGGCAGCTGCAGCAGCTACGCCTGCTTCAAGGGCGGTCCGGCGGATGGGGAGGGGTTGGCCACTGCGGGATGTCCGCTCGGTACCCATCCGGCCTACCTGGCCGACAACCGCAACTGCGTGCTCTGCTTCACCTGCGCGGCCGCCTGCCCGCACCGCTCGGTGCAGCTGCGCCTGCGGCCCCCCGGCGCCGACCTGCAGCGCGACATGGATCCCCCCGCCGGCGAGGGGGCGCTGATCCTGGTGCTGGCCGGGGGAATCGGTCTGCACCAGTGGCAGCGGCTGCTGGGCTGGCTGCCCCTGGCCCCCGCCAGCCTGCAGGCCGGGCCGCTGCTGCCGCGGCTGGCCTTCGGCCTGCTCGCCCTGGCCCTGCCGGCCGGCGGCTGGCTGCTGCTGCGTCGGCTGCCGGGCCTGCCCCACGCCCTGCTCTACGCATTGCTGCCCCTGCTCTGGGCCCTGCTGCTGGCCCGCCACCTGCCCCTGGGCATGGGCGAGGCCGGCCTGCTGCTGCCCGCCAGCTTCGGGGCGCCTGCCCTGCCCCGCTGGCAGGCCGATCCCCACGTGATCGCCTTCTGCCAGAGCGCCGCTGCCCTGGTGGGGGTGGCGGGCAGCGCGTTGTTGCTGCCCCGCTTCCTGCCGGCGGGGGCGGGCCGCTGGGGTGGACTGCTGCTGGCCATGGGCCTGGCGGCGGCAGGGCGCTGGCTGGTAGCCGCCTGAGCCGCTGTATTGCAGGGGAGGTCTCGCCCGCGGGGCCGGAATGGAGAATGGCCGCCATACCCATTCCTGGCCGTTGATGACGATCGCCCTGTTGGTTGCCCTGGCCGGTTCCCTGGGCCTGATGGCCTTCATCGTGAAGCGCCTGGAGAAGTCCTGAACCGCTCCCCCCAGCCATGACCCTGATCGACAGCGTGTATGTGGGCGAGCTGCGCTGCCGCTCCAACCACCAGCCCTCGGGCACCCAGCTCGACACCGATGCCCCCAGCGACAACCAGGGCAAGGGCGAACGCTTCTCCCCCACCGACCTGGTGGCCACCGCCCTGAGCACCTGCATGCTCACGATCATGGGCATCGTGGCCGAGCGCCACGGCTGGAGCCTGGAGGGCTGCAGCGCCCGGGTGGAGAAGACCATGACCAGCGAGCCGCCTCGGCGCATCGCCCGGCTCACGGTGTGGGTGCAGCTGCCGGCGTCACTGGACGAACGGCAGCGGGACGTGCTCCGGCGGGCCGCCGAGGCCTGTCCGGTGAAGCGCAGCCTGCAGGGCGCGGTGGCGATGGAGCTGCACTGGCTGTGAATGGCCAGGGCTGCCGCATGGCGTCACGAACCTCCATGCCCAATCCTCTTTGCTCTCTTTTTTGCTGATCCCATGGCCACGTATCTGGTGACCGGAGCCAACCGCGGCATCGGCCTGGAGTATTCCCGCCAACTTCAGGCCCGCGGTGACCAGGTGATCGCGGTGTGCAGGACCGCTTCGCCCGAGCTGGAGGCGCTGGGCGTGCCCATCGAGGCCGGCATCGATCTGGCCAGCGAGGCTGCCATCGCCGAGCTGGTCACCCGCCTGCAGGGGGTGCCGCTGGATGGCCTGATCCTCAACGCCGGCATCTTGCAGTCGATGGGGCTGGAGGATCTGGATGCGGAAGCCATCAGCCGCCAGTTTGAGGTGAATGCCCTGGCGCCGCTCCTGCTGGTGCGGGCCCTGCTGGAGCAACTGCCCCGCGGCGCGAAGGTGGCGCTGATGACCAGCCGCATGGGCTCGATCGACGACAACAGCTCCGGCGGCTCCTATGGCTACCGGATGTCGAAGGTGGCGTTGAACATCGCCGGCAAATCCCTGGCGATCGACCTCCAGCCGCGAGGCATTGCCGTGGCGATTCTCCATCCGGGCCTGGTGCGCACCCGCATGATCGCCTTCAACCCCAACGGCATCAGCCCTGCGGAGAGTGTGCGGGGACTGCTGGCCCGCATCGACTCCCTCACCCTGGAGACCAGCGGCACCTTCTGGCACGCCAACGGCCAGGTGTTGCCCTGGTAGCCCGGCCGGCGGCGATCTGCGCCATCCTGTGCCCAGTTCCCGATCCCGATCGCGGTGGACCCTGCCCAGTTGCGCGCCCTGTTCAGCAAGCCCTACGGCGCCCCCGGGCCGAGCGAAGCCCAGTGGCGGGAGCTCTACGCCGACGACGTGCACTTCAGCGATCCCACCCAGGAGCGGCAGGGCATCGCCGCCTACATCGCCGCCCAGGAGGGCCTGCTGAAGCGCTGCAATGATGTGTACCTCACCCCCGGTGCCATCGCGATCAGCGGAGACTCCGCCTTTGTGGAGTGGGAGATGGGCCTGAAGATCAAGGGCATCGAGTTTGTCTATCCCGGCACGTCGCGGTTGCTGTTCAACGGCGACGGCAAGATCTGCGACCACCGCGATTACTTCGACTTCGTGGGCCCCACCTTCGCGCCCGTGCCGGTGATCGGCGGTTTCGTGCGCTGGCTCTACGGGCGCTTCGTGGGCTGATCAGCCCAGCTCCAGGCAGGCGAGGCCGTAGACGTCGCGCAGCGACACCGCCGGTGCCTCACCGCGGTACATGCGCAGGGTGGTGCCCACCGGGCGGAACTGCAACCGCTCCAGCAGCGGCGCCGCTGCGGCATTGGCGCCTGGCGCATCGATCAGCACCACGCCCGGATGGTGGTGCAGCAGGCCCTGCAGCAGCAGGGCCGCCGCCTGCGGTGTTTCGGCCATCAGCGGCCCGATGCGCCAGCCCTCGCCGCGCTCCAGCAGGCAGGGGCGGATGCGGCCGAAGCCATGGCAGTCGCCGGCGCTATCGATCAGGGCCAGCACCGTGCCTGCGGGGTGGTGCAGCCACTGGCTGAGGAAGTGGGGGCGGGGGCTGGGTTCGCGCTGGGCGTCAAAGCACTGCACGGCCCGCTCGGGGATGGCCTCCCCTTCCAGCAGCTGCCAGTCCCCCGCTGCTGCCGGGGTGGGGATGGTTCCGTCGCTGATCCCCTGCCAGCGGGTGGTGGGGGAGGCGGGCGCAAAACCCCAGCGGGCGTAGTCGTCGACGCGATCCGGTGCCGCCTCCAGGCCCACGCAGGGCAGATCGGCCAGGTGCTCGAGCGCATGCTCCCAGAGCTGCAGGCCGTAGCCCCGGCCACGCCATGTGGGCCGCACCAGGTAGAGGCCAAGAAAGCCGTAGGCGGCGTTGTAGCGCACGCCGGTGATGCAGCCGATCCGCTCGCTCCCCAGCCAGCCCACCCAGATTCCCTGGCGGTCGGTGTGGCGGTAGATGGCCACATCGCCGCTGCCGGGCGCGAAGCGCTCCTGGCGGGCCCAGTCGGTCACGGCGGCGATGTCGTCGCGCTGCAGCGGCAGGATGCGCAGAAAGGAGGTCATCGGAACCTGGTTGCCGGGGCAGGCGCGCGGATACCGGCATGCTGACGTCACCGCCGTCGCCTGGCAGCTCTGTTCAGTGAGCGGCGCGTTCAGCGGGTCCAGTCTGCCGGCTCCTCAGCGCCCCTCGGCTCGGCTGGCCTCGGCGATCAGCCGCTGCACCCGCTCCAGTACCGACTCATTGCTCATGCGGTTGTTGAGCCGCTCCACCAGCAAAGGGAAGGCCAGGGGCCCGGGGCGGGGCGTGCGCTCCAGCAGCCAGCGACTGGCCGCCAGCCGCTCCAGGGCGGCCTGCAGGCGCGGCAGCTCCAGCTGCTCCTCGATCACCTCGCGGCGGGCCTGCTCCAGTAGCAGGTGGCCCGGTTCGTGCTTCTGGAACACGTCGAACAGCAGGGCAGCGCTGATCTGCAGTTGCCCGCCGGTCTTGGCCTGGCCGGGCATGGCCTGGGTGATCAGGCCGCTCACCTGGGCGATGGCGCGGAAGCGGCGGCGGCAGAGCTCCGAGAGGTTCACCGCCTGCTCCAGGTCGGCGGCCAGATCGGAGCAGTCGAGCAGGTCGTCGCCGTGGAGCTCCAGCAGTTCGTCGAAGGGGTAGCCCTTGGGGGCCAGCAGCTCAAAGCCGTAGTCGTTCACCGACACTGTGACCGTGCTGGGGCGGTGACGGGCAAGGCGCCAGGCCCAGAGGAAGCCGATGCCCTCGTGCACGAAGCGCCCCTCAAACGGAAAGGCGAACAGGTGGCTGCCCTCGCGGCTGCGGCACAGCTCCACCAGACACTCGTTCTGACGGGGGATGCGCGAGAGGTCGGCCTGGCGGCGCAGCAGGGGTTCGAGAGCCTGCAGCTCGGGGGTGTCGAGCCAATCGCCTGTATCGCCTTCCCCATCACCGGCCAGAGCCTGGGCGCAGCGGTCCACCTCCTGGCGCAGGTGGCGGCTGAGCAGGTCGGAGAGGGCCATCTGGCCGCCCGCCCAGGCCGGCACCGCTGAGCTTTTCTTAGTAGTGGCCTTCACCTGGGCCGTCATCTCACGCAGCCGCACGAATTCCAGCTGGCGGCCCGCGAAGAAGAACACATCGCCGGGCTTGAGCCGGCCGATGAAGGCCTCCTCCACATGGCCGATCACGGCGCCGCGCACGAAGCGCACCGTCACCGCGCGGTCGGCGGTGATCGTGCCGATGTTGAAGCGATGCAGGCGGGCGATCGCCTTGTCGAGCACGCGGTAGCGGTAGGGCTCAGCCGCCGCTACGGGTTCATCGCTGAGCGCGCCGCCGGGCCCGATCCTGCAGCGCACCAGCTTTCGGTAGCGGGGGTAAGCCCCCAGGCACTGGCCGCCGTGCTCGAGAAACTGCAGGCACCACTGCCACTGCGCCTCGCTGAGCGCCCGGCAGCTCCAGGCGCTGCGCACCGCCGCCAGCGCGCTCAGGGGCTCAAAACCCGGCCCGCAGGCCAGGCTGGTGAGGTGCTGCAGCAGCACATCCAGTGCCAGTTGGGGCGGCCGACGCGTCTCCACCAGCCCCTCGGCCAGCCCCCGGCGCATGGCACTCACCTCCAGCAGCTCGAGGGCGTTGGTGGGCATGAACAGCACCTGGGAGGTGCCGCCCGGGGTGTGGGCGCTGCGGCCGGCCCGCTGCAGCAACCGGGCCAGGTTCTTGGCCGAGCCGATCTGCACCACCCGTTCCACCGGCTGGAAGTCCACCCCCAGGTCGAGGGAGCTGGTGCACACCACCCAGCGCAGCGTGCCCGCCTTGACCCCGGCCTCGATCGCCTCGCGCTCAGCGCGGTCGATGGAGCTGTGGTGCAGTGCCAGGGCGTCCTCCATCTCCGGGCAGGCGAAGCGCAGGCACTGGTGCCAGCGCTCGGCCTGGTTGCGGGTGTTGGCGAACAGCAGGGTGCTCACCGCCGGATCCAGCTCCGCCACCAGCTCCTCGTACATGCGCAGGCCGAGGTGGCCGCCCCAGGGGAAGCCGTCGATCGAGTCGGGCAGAAGGCTGCGGATGGCCGTGGCCCGCTGGATCGCGGCAGTGATGATGCGGGGTTCGTTGCTGCCTGCCGCCCCCGGGCCGCCGCCGCCCACGCCCATGGCGCCGCCCACCGCTGCCCGGGCCGCCTCCTCCAGGTTGCCGATCGTGGCGCTGATTGCCCAGGTGCGCAGGCCTGGCCGCAGCGCCCGTAGCCAGCTGAGGCAGAGCTCGGCCTGCACGCCGCGCTTGCTGCCCATCAGCTCGTGCCACTCGTCGAGCACCACCGCCTGCAGCGCGCCGAACAGCTCGGGCGCCTTGCCATTGGCCAGCAGCAGGCTGAGCGATTCGGGCGTGGTGATCAGGATCTGGGGCGGGCTGCGCAGCTGCTTGGTGCGCTCGTGGCTGCTGGTGTCGCCGTTGCGGATCGCCAGGCGCAGGGGCCAGCCCATCGCCTCGATCGGCGCCTGGATCGCCAGGGCCAGGTCGCGGCTGAGGGCCCGCAGGGGGGTGAGGTAGAGCAGGCGCAGGCCGGCGGGCTGGGTGCCGGGATGGTCTGCACTCCAGCCGGCTTCCGCGAGCAGCTCTGCGATCGGCCCCATCACCGCGGCGTAGGTCTTGCCCGAGCCGGTGGGCACCTGGATCAGGCCGCTCTCGCCGGCCATGTAGGCCTGCCAGGCCTGGCGCTGGAAGGCCATCGGCGTCCAGCCCTGCTGGCCAAACCAGGCTTCGATCGGAGCGAGGGCGGGGTCGGGGTTGATGGCGAGATCGGGTGCGCGATCTGGGGCGAGCCCGCCGCGGGCGCACCCATGGTGATCGATGGGCCACCGAGGTGTGAGGGGCCAGCCCCTACTCCAGCAGGGCCACCTCGGCGCAAAGCCCCGGCCCGAAGGCCAGGGCCAGGCAGGGGCCCGGGGCCGCCGCCCGGCGCAGGCGATCGAGGATGAACAGCACCGTGGCCGACGACATGTTGCCGTGCTCCTGCAGCACGGCCTGGGAGACGGCGAGCTGCTGGGGTTCCAGCCCCAGAGCGGCCCCGCACACCTGCAGGATGCGGGGCCCGCCGGGGTGCATCGCCCAGGTGGCGATGTCCGCCACCTGGAGTCCCCTCGGCTGCAGCCAGCGCTCGAGCCAGGGACGCAGCTGGCTGCCCACCGCCTCCGGCACCCGGGACGAGAGGCCCATCTCGAAGCCGTGGTCGCCGATCTGCCAGTGCATCAACGCCGCGGTGTGGGGGATCACGGTGGAACCGGAGGCGAGCAGCGTGGGGCCGGGGCCGGGGCGTGCGGGCCTGGCGGTGGCCACCAGGGCGGCCGCTCCATCGGCGAACAGGGCATTGGCTACCACCTTCTCCGGATCCCAGCCGTAAGCGAGGTGCAGGCTGCACAGCTCCACCGAGCAGAGCAGCACCACCGCCTCGGCATCGGCCTCCACGAAGGCCTGGGCTACCCGCAGACCGTTCAGTGCACCGTGGCAGCCCATAAAGCCCACGTGGGTGCGCTGCACCCCCGCATCCAGGCCGAGCTGGCTGATCAGCTCCAGATCCACGCCCGGTGCCTGGAAGCCGGTGCAGCTCACGGTGATCAGATGGGTGATCCGGGGGGCCGCCATCGCCGCGTCGGCCAGGGCAGCGCGCACCGCCGCCAGGGCCAGGGGGGGTGCATGGCGGGCGAAGGCGGCCATGCGCGCCGCCGTTGTGGGGCTCTGGCTGCCATAGAACGGCAACCGCTCGCCCAGCGGCAGCTGGGCGGCGTTGGGCGGGGCGAGCACGCTGCCCCGCTGGTGCACCTGGGTGCGGCGCTGGATCCGTTGCAGCAGCGCGGCCCTGCTGCCGCTGGCCGCACTCACCCGTTCGGCCAGGGCGATGGCATCGGCCTGGCTCACCTGGTGGCCCGGAACGGTGGTGCCGAGGCCGCGGATCGTCAGGGGCATGGCAGCACCGGGTGGGGGGGAAGGGCCACGTGGTTGAGCTGGCCCACCAGCCCTTCGGCCAGGGCCGGCAGCCTTTGGCTGAGGGCAAAGGCCAGGGCGGTGGCCCCCGGCTGGCGCAGCACCAGGGCCAGGCCGCGGCAGAGCCGCTGGCGGCGACCCACCTGCCGCTGCAGCACCTGCGCCCAGCGGCGCTCCAGGGCCGGACTCCAGCCCGCCAGCCCCGCCAGCACCAGAGGGGCGGCGGCGGCGGCGGCGGTGAGCGCCCAGGCCATCCCCTCGCCGGTGAATGGCTCCACGTAGCCCGCCGCATCCCCCAGCACCAGGAAGCGCTCCCCCGCCACCACCGATGCCCGGCGGGTGAGGGCGGGGGTGAGCTGCCAGCGCGCCTGCTCCAGCCCCGCCGGGATCGCAAAGCCGGCGCCGGTGAGCACGGCCCGGGCGGCGGCGGCGGCGCCCCCGCTGCCGGGCCCGGCGTGGGCCAGCAGGGCCTGGCGATCGAAGGCGGCCGCCAGGTTGAGTTGGCCGTCCTCCCGCCGCACCAGCCCCACGTAGCCCTGCCGCGCGATGGCCATGTGGATGCAGCCGGCCGGATAGGGCGCCTCCGGTGCCGCCAGCACACAGCCCGCGCCGATGCGGGCCTGCTGCCGCACCACCGGCACGCCGGCCTCGGCGACGGGCAGGCAGTGGTGGGTCAGGCCCGCGGCCACCAGCACCACCCCGGCGCGCACCGCCAGGGGCTCGGGGCAGCCGCGCTGCTTCAGCGTCAGCGTTCGTGCCGTGGCGTCGGCCGGGCCCAACCGGGCGGTGGTGCTGGCACGGAAGTGGGCGCCGGCGTCGATGGCGGCCTGCACTAGCGCTTGGTCGAACCGCTCCCGGGAGAGGGCCCGGCCATCGGGCAGGGCGAGGGTGGCGCGTTTCCCCCGGTGGCCCAGCTGCAGCCGCCGCAGGGGCACCCCGCCCTGGCTGTCGACCAGCCCGCCCGCCCCCGCCGCCGCCAGCACCGCCTGGGCCTGGGCATTGAGGCAGCAGCCGCATACCTTCCAGCGGGGAAAGGCCCGCTTCTCCACCAGCAGCACCCGCACCCCCTGGCGGGCGAGCTGCAGGGCCGCCAGGGCTCCGGCCGGGCCTGCCCCCACCACTACGGCCTGCCACTGTTCGGGACTGGCTCCCAGGCTGGGGCGCTCGCCCATCGGCAGGAGCTCCTGCATCGCGTGGCGCTCCTGCCCGTTCAAGCGCGCTCCCAGTGCAGAAGGTAACGCTCGGGCCAGCAGCGTTGTAGCGACGCCCCCGCCAGGCCGGCCCGCTCGGCCATGGCCAGCACCTCCGCCGGATGGAAGGCCGCTCGTACCGACAGGGGTCCATCGGTGTGCACCACCCACGAGCGGCTGAGCAGGCGGGTGCCGGCCCAGGCCAGGGCATAGCCCAGCCGGCTGCGGATCAGGTCATTCACCAGCACCAGGTGGCGGGCCCGCTGGCCCATCAGCGCCAGCAGGCGCTCGGCATCGGCGTCGGGCAGGTGGTGCAGAAACAGGGAGCAGAACACCACATCGGCCCTGTCCGTGGTGGCGGGCGTTGCCAGGGCATCGGCGCAGAACAGCTCCACCGCCGCCCCCCGCCGCTGGGCATTGGCCCGGGCGATCGTCACCGCTTCGGGGTTGAGGTCGCAGGCGCGCAGCTCCAGGGCCAGGCCCCGGCGTTGGGCCAGCAGTGCCAGGTCGATGGCGGTGTCCCCGCCACCGCAGGCCAGCTCCAGCACCTGCAAAGGCGCGCCGGGGCGGCGCCGGGCCAGGGCCTCGATCGGCGCCAGCAGGCTTCCGGCCAGGCCGCTGATGCCGTTGATCCGCCGGAGCCCGGCCAGGGCACGGGCGTGTTCAGCCGGATCCAGCCCCGGCTGATCCATCACTTCGGGCTGGCGATCGCGCCGCTGCAGGCCCTGGCCCGCGGGCGTGGCTGGGGGCATGGACGCGGCCGGGAGGTGACCCCATGATGATGAGTTGGATCCGGGTTGGCGCTCAGGGCTCCAGCAACGCCAGGGCGCTCGCCAGGGTGTCGGCCTCCATGGCCGGCTTGTCGTGGCGCCAGCGGGCGATGCGAGGAAAGCGCACGGCGATGCCGCTCCTGTGGCGCGTCGAGCGCTGCAGACCCTCAAAGGCCAGCTCGAACACCTGCAGCTGCTGCACCGCCCGCACCGGCCCGAAGCGCTCGGTGGTGTGGCTGCGGATCCAACGGTCGAGCGCGGTGATCTCGGCGTCGTCGAGGCCGGAGTAGGCCTTGGCGAAGCTCACCAGCTGGGGCGGGTTCGCCACAGCTTGATCTGCAGTGCTGACATCGCCGAAAGTAGGGGCCCGATCCCATAGCCCGAAGGTGTAGTCGGTGAACAGGTTGGCGCGGCGGCCGCTGCCGGCCTGGGCATAGAGCAGCACGGCATCCAGGGTGTACGGGTCGCGCTTGTGCTTCCACCAGTGGCCCCGCTTGCGGCCGGCCAGGTAGGGCGAGGCCAGGGCCTTGAGCATCAGCCCCTCGGCGCTGGCGGCGGCGGCCTGCTGGCGCAGGGGCTCCAGTCGCTCCCAGCTCCCCAGCGCCAGGCGGGGGGAGAGACGTAGGAGCCCGGCTGTAGGAGTGGGTGTCGTCTGCGGCACCTGCTGGATCAGGGCTTCCAGGGCGGCGCGGCGCTGGCTCAGGGGTGCCTGGCGCCGGTCCTCGCCCCCCTGCTCCAGCAGGTCGTAGACCACGAAGGTCGCTGGACAATCGGCCAGGAGCTTCTTTCCCGGTGCCTTGCGGCCCAGGCGCCGCTGCAGCTGGGCGAAGGGCGCGGGCTGCTGCGCATCGGCCGTCCACACCAGGATCTCGCCATCGAGCACGGTGCCGTTCGGAAGGGCGGCGGCTGCGGCGACCAGCTCGGGAAAGGCGGCGTTGATCAGTTCTTCGCCGCGGCTCCAGAGAAAGCTCTGTCCGGCGCGGCGGATCAGCTGGCCGCGGATGCCGTCAAATTTCCACTCCACCAGCCAGGCGCTTGCGGGCCCGGGCAGGGGGCTGCCGCCTTCGGCAAGCCCCTCCTCCAGCTCCAGCGGTGAGGCCAGAAAAAAGGGATAGGGGCGGCTGGGCACCGCCTCCTGCTGGGCGGCGGGGGCCAGCAGGGCCTGGAAGGCCTCGGCGCTGGGACGGTAGCCGCCCATCAGCCGGTGCTGCAGCAGCGCCTCCTCCAGGCCGCTGAGCTGGGCCAGGGCCCGCAGCACCAGCCCCTGGCCCACGCCCACCCGCAGGCCGCCGGTGAGCAGCTTGTTGGCCACCAGCAATTCGGCCGGGTCGAGCCCCTGCCACAGCCGGCGCACCGCCTCGGCCTGCTCGGCTCCGTCGAGGGCGGCGGCGGCGGGCAGCAGCTGCTCCATCCAGTGCCGCAGGGACTGGATGGCGGGGTCCTCGGCGTGGGGGGATGCCGCGTCGGTGGGCTCCGGGCCTGGGGCTTCAGCTGCCACCTGCCGCCAGAGCAGCGCGATCGTCTCGGCCGAATCGCCTACGTGGGCGTAGCAGTCGTCGAACAGCCAGTCGGGCAGGGGGGAGCCCTCCAGGCAGATCTCGCGCAGGCGGCGGCCGGTGATCAGGCGCTTGCCCTGCTTGCCCAGCAGCACATGCAGGGCCCAGGCGGCATCGGCCGGCGCGCTTGCCGCGAAGAACGCCACCACGGCTGCAACCCGGGCGTTGGTGCCGCTGCTGGCGTCGAGATCGCGGTAGAGGGCGGCGAAGCGGCGCATGGTGCCGGTTCTCCCGTTCGTTCACCCTTCTACGGCGCCTCCCATCCCTGTTGGGGCCTTTCAGGGGATTCGCACGATGAAGGAAACGACAATCCTGAGCTTGTGCTTCCACACGCCCAGGATAGCCTGATGCAGTGATGTACTGATGAAATGATGTAAGATCATTTGGTGTGAAATCAGTCGATGCGCACCACCCTCGACATCGAAGACGATGTGCTTGCAGCTGCCCGTGAGCTGGCACGGCGCCAGGGCACCACGGCGGGGCAGATGGTCTCGCGCCTGTTGCGGGCTGCGCTCAGCGGCGCAGCCTCCACGGGCCAAGCTCCAGCCGGGGCATCCCCCGGCGTGGCTGGATTTCGCCCCTTCCAGGCCCCCGGCGGAGCGGTGGTGACCAACGAACAGATCGAGCAGCTGCGCGATGAGGCTGGCCTCTGATGGGCCGGGCCCTGCTCGATATCAACGTGCTGATCGCCCTGCTGGATCAGGGCCACCTGCTGCATCGGCCCGCCACCCGCTGGCTGGAGCAGCAGCTCGAGCACGGTTGGGCCACCTGTCCGATCACCGAGAACGGCGTGGTGCGGATCATGGCCCAACCGGCCTACCCCAATGCGCAGCCGGCTGCCCTGGTGGCCGCACGCCTGGAGGAAGCCTGCAGGCATTCCAGTCATGCGTTCTGGGCGGAACCGATCAGCCTGCTGCAGGAGGGGTTGATCCGCTGGGAGCGGCTGCTGGGCCCACGCCAGATCACCGATGCCTACCTGCTGGCCCTGGCCGCCAGCCAGGACGGCTGCTTCGCCAGTTTCGATCAGCGCATCAGTCTCGACATCGTTCCTTCCGCTAGCAGCGAGCATCTCTGCCTGATTCCGTGCACCTGACCCCATCTGCCATGGCCGGATTCCCTGATTGCAGTGGTCATCACCGGCAATGGGAGCTGAACCGCCGCAACTTCGAAGGGCGCTGGTGCGGCAGCAGCCAGTGGTTCCTGCGCGACGAGCAGGGGGTGTTGGATCTGGAGCAGCCCTGCCGGGTGATCGACGACACCTGTTACGCCATTAACTTCAGCGATGCCGACACCGGCGTGTGGGATGGCTCTGGCCTGCTGTTCGCCCCGGATGGCCGCCGCAGCCTGCCCCTCAGCCGGGCGGGCTACAACAGCACCGGCCAGTGCTGGCAGTTCCCGGGAGCCGGCGGCCAGTCGAGCCTGGCGGTGGATCCGCAGCAGAGCCGCTTCGGGCACGAGCTGAACCTGTTTCTGCACGGGCCGCACTGGCGCTCCCGCTCGATGCTGGTGCTGCTCTGGGGGCGGCGTGATCCCAGGGCAGACACGCCCGGGGATGGCTCTCCCACCTGGCAGCTGGACGCGGTGGGGGCGGTGCCGTTCCGCTGCAACCTCTGGGACGCAGCTGAGCCGCCCCGACCCCAGCGGCCCTGGCACGAGCTGGTGGCTGAGCAGCGGGGCTGGCCCGGGCTGCTGGAGCGCCTGGAGCCGGGTGTCTGGCCCAGCCACGATCCCCAGCCCGAGCCCTGCGACCCCTTCGATCCGGGCCTGTTCCTGCAGGAGCTGCCCGGGGGCGGGTTGCCCCTGGTGGCGGGCTGCGTCGACGGCCTGGTGTTCGCCGTGCCGGAGCTGCTGCCGGCCGGCGCCTTCGGCCTGCAGGTGGGCTGCCGGCTGGCGGCCGATCGCTTTGATCTGATCAGCATCGCCTTCGGGGCCGACCGGCGGCTTCAGTCCTGGGAGCGACGGCGCTTCAGGCCGGCCGGCGGCTGATCCACAGCCGGCTGAACAGCGCCTGGAACAGCTGTAGCGGCGGCGCCAGCCGATCAGCGTCGAGGGAGAACACGCGGCTGTTGCGGCTGGCCAGGACCAGCTCCACCCGGTCGGCGGCCAGGGCACAGGACCCCAGCTGCAACAGGGTGTCGTAGCCCGGCACTGACTGGCGGATCGTGGCGGCGTACTGGCGGCCGTAGTCGCCGTCAAAGTCGAGCCCGGCCATGGCCACTGGAGCTGCAGCCGCCTCAGGCTGCCAGCAGTGCGGCCCAGGCGGGCGCCAGGGCCGCTGGCACGGGCCGGGGCTGGTAATCGCGCGGGTCGCTGGGGCCGTGGCGGAGTACGGCGTTCACCACCACGGCCGGCTGGCGGCCGCCGTTGATGGCGCCATGAGGCACCCCGGGCGGAATCCGTACCCACGTGGGTTCGTCCTCCCGCAGGGTGATGCGGCGCAGGCTGCCGGCCTGGAGCACGATCAGGTCGATGGCGCCGCGCAGCACCATCAGCTGGTCGGTCTGACGGCGGTGGCAGAACAGTTCGCCGCGGGCGCCGCTGCTCACCTCGGCGATCAGGGTTTCGTGGCTGGGCTGGGGGGCACTGAACAGGGTGGCGCCGGCCATGGCGGCCTGGCGCGGCAGGAGTTCGATCTGGCGAGCGAGGGGCATGCGACAACACCTGCGAGTGTGTGAAGCTTCGCGACAGTCCCGTGATGCGGCGCGTTGTCTTTGGTACAGAATTCGGTTTATGTCAATGGTTGCTGGCATGGCTCGCCCTCAGAACAGCCGGCGCTGGTGGGCAGGGTGCAGCCCGAGCTTCAGGCCAGCGCGGTGACCGTGCTCTTGCCCACCTGGTAGCTTCCATCGGCGAAGGGCCTGCTCCCCCCGCCAAGGGACTCCAGCTGCTCAAAGCCAGCCGCCATGAGGGTGTTGCGCGCGCCGATCACGGCATCCCCCTGGATCTGGTAAGTGCCTGGTGGCAACACCAGAGTGTCAAAGCCTCGCCCGCCGCGCACCTTGGCTGGGCCCTGGGTGGTCCAGTCCATGGGGTCGGGGTCAGCGGTGAAACCGATGAAGCGATCATCGCCAGGCCCGAGGTTGAGAGCGATGTAAGGCGTCTGGTGATACCCCGTGGCTAGCCCGCCTTTGCGAACGTCCACGGTGTCGTTGCCAGCACCGGTGCTCAGCACCCCTTCATCGAGCATGATTCCGGCCATGCGGCCATAGGCCACAATCCGGTCGTTGCCCTCGTCGGTGTCCACGGACCCCAGGGTCACGAACAGGCCGATCCGGGGGCGGTTGCGACTGGTGCCCCGTCGGGCCTCAATCAGATCGTCAGCAGAGCCGGTATCCAGGAAAGAGCCGCGCAGATTCAGCGCGATCTCATTGGCCTCGCCGATGATCGTGTCAACGCCCTTGCCGGTGCTGATGGAGGAGTCGTAGGCAGTCAGACCGCCGATGGCGACCAGTTCATCGTCGCCAGCACCTGTGCGGATGCTGCCCAGGTTGAGGCTGATGCCCACCTGGCCCGGAGCGCCCACGATGCCCAACACCCGGTCGTTGCCACCTTTCAGACGCAACTGCCCGCTGCGGCCGATCTGCAGCGCAGGGTTGCTGCGGCTGCCCGTCACCAGATCGTCGCCGTCGGTGCCGTTGAGCCGCCGGCGCAGGGGGGCGTCGAGAACGAAGCGCATGATTTTCTCCTCGTGCTGCCCATTTCACGCTAGGCAGCTCCAGAGCGACGGCCGGCGAAGGGTGGTTACGGGCCAGAGTTTGCCGTCACCGCGTTCGTTTCGTGGGCCTCGCCCCGCTCGCGGCTGAAGTCCCCCTCCAGGGGTTCGGCGCTGATCGCCTCCACTTCGCGCAGGTAGCGGGCCAGGCCGTCGCTGTTGCCATGGGTCACGTACACCTGGCGGGCGCCGCTGCCTTTCACGCTCTGGATCAGGCCGGGCCAGTCGGCGTGGTCGGAGAGCACGAAGCCGCGCTCGTAGCCGCGGCGGCGGCGGGCGCCGCGCACGGCCATCCAGCCGCTCACGAAGGCCGTCTGCGGCAGCTTGAAGCGCTTCATCCACACCGAGCGGTGGGCCGAAGGCGGCGCGATCACCAGCCGCCCCGCCAGGGATTCGCCCTTGGCGACAGTGCTGGCCGGCCGGGTGGGCGGCAGCCGCACCCCCGCCTCCCGGTAGGCCGGCATCAGCGCCTCAATGGCGCCGTGCAGCAGGATCTCGTTGCCTGCGCCGCCGGGTTGGCCGCCCGTGCCCACGCCGATCGCCGCCAGCTCGGCCAGCAGCCGCTGGGCTTTGCCGAAGGCATAGGCGAACAGGATCGAGGGCCGCTCCGGCGCCGCCTGCCACCACTGCAGAATCTCGCGCGCCACCGTGGCACCACGCTGCCAGCGATAGATCGGCAGCCCGAAGGTGGCCTCCGTGATGAACACGTTGGCCTGAACAGGCTCGAAGGGCGCGCAGCTGGGGTCGGCGCAGCGCTTGTAGTCGCCGCTCACCAGCCAGCTCTCGCCGCCGGCCTCCAGCCGGATCTGGGCGCTGCCGAGCACATGGCCCGCCGAATGAAACGACACCCGCGCGTCGCCGATGCGGTGCAGCTGGCCGTATTCAGCGGGGATCAGGTTGATCTCAGCGCCGAGCCGCTGGCGCAGGATCCCCTCGCTGGCGCCCACCGCCCAGTACTCGCCGCAGCCGGGCCGGGCGTGGTCGGCGTGGGCGTGGGTGATCAGGGCGCGGGGCACCGGCCGCCAGGGGTCGATCCAGGCGCGCGCCGCCGGGCAGTAGAGGCCCTGGGGGGTGAGCTCCAGCAGGCTGCCGGCGGGGATAGGCATGGGGTTGGGCTGCTGTGGCGCTTCTAGCGCTGGGGCCAACCCTCCAGGGCGATCTTGCCGATGGTGTGGCCGTCTGCCAGCAGGGCATGGGCGGCGCTCAGGTTGGCGGCGCTGATCGGACCGAGGGTCCGCCTGAGGGTGGTGCGGATCTCGCCGGCCTCCACCAGAGCGGCCAGGCGATCGAGGATCCGCCCCTGGGCCAGCTGGCCGTCACCACCGGCACTGCTGCGGCTGAACATGAACTCCCAGCAGAGCCGCACGCTCTTCTGCTTGAGCCGCTCCATCGCCAGCGGCCCTCTGTTGCCCACGATCACCAGCAGCGAGCCATGGGGCCGCACCAGCTCGGCCATCTGCTCCCAGTAGGCATCGGTGTCGCTGAAGTTGGCGATCGCATCCACCTGATCCAGCCCCAGCGCCTGCAGCTGCGCTGCCAGGGGCTGGCGGTGATCCACCACCAGCTCGGCGCCCATTTCCAGCACCCAGGCGCGGCTCTCCGGCCTTGAGGCGCTGGCGATCACCCGCAGGCCGGCCCGGCGGGCCAGCTGGATGGCGATCGAACCCACCCCGCCCGCTCCCCCCAGGATCAGCAGGCTGCGGCCGGCCGACTCACCTGCGCAACAGCCGCTGCCGCCGTCAGGATCGAAGCCAATTCCTTCGAACAGCCCCTCCCAGGCGGTGAGCGTGGTGAGCGGCAGGGCGGCGGCCTCGGCCCAGGAGAGGCCCTCGGGTTTGCGGCCCACCAACCGGGCATCCACCGCCAGGCGCTCGGCGTAGCAGCCGGGCCTGCGGATGTCGCCCGCCACCATCACCCGATCACCGGGCTGGAAGCGGCTCACCGCATCGCCGCAGGCCAGCACCACCCCGGCGGCATCCCAGCCGAGAATCCGGCCGGCACCGCCAGGAGCGATGCCGGCTTGCACCTTGGTGTCCACCGGGTTCACAGCCACTGCCTCCACCTGCAGCACCAGGTCGTGGGGACCGGGGGTGGGCTCGGCCACCTCGGCATCGATCAGCTCGGGGGTGGCGACAACGGCTCGCATGGCACGGGCGAGGGGCGAGGGACTGGATGCTCGCAGCCCGAAGGGCACAGCCAGGTTGGGCTTATCCCATCACAGCAGGCAGGGCAGAGGATGGCCTCGGTGCAGGTGGACGCCCGCGGGCTGCATCAGCCCTCATCCCACAGGCTCTGCAGCGTCCAGGGGCTGCCTTCCAGCAGCCAGAACGAGCCATCCACCAGCCGGCGGTGCTGATCCAGGCCGGCGATCCGCTTCAGATCGGCCGGCGTGAGCGTGAGTTCGGCGGCGGCCAGGTTGTCGCGCAGGCGGGCGGGGCTCACCGATTTGGGAATGGTGGAGAGGCCGCCCTGCAGCTGCCAGGCGATCAGCACCTGAGCCGGGCTGCAGCCGTGCTCCACCGCGATGGCGCCGATCACCGGGTTCTCAAGCAGCACAGGCTCATCGGCACCCTTGAGCGCGGCGGGCCGGTCGCCGGAGCCCAGCGGCGAGTAGGCGGTGACATGCACGCCGGCGGCCGCGCAGTCGGCCAGCAGCTGCGGCTGCTGCAGCAGGGGGTGACGCTCCACCTGGTTCACCTCGGGCTGGATCCGACAGTGGGCCAGCAGATCCTGCAGCTTGCGGCTGGAAAAGTTGCTCACGCCGATGTGGCGGCAGAGTCCCAGCTCCCGCACGTCCTCCATGCCCGCCCAGGTGTCGGCCAGCGGCACGCTGGCCGGGGGCAGCAGGTCGTCGCCGCTGCCGGGAAAGGCCACGCCGGGCCGGATCGGCACCGGCCAGTGCACCAGGTAGAGATCCAGCCATTCGAGGCCCAGATCGGCCAGGGTGCGGCGCAGGGCCGGCTCCACGTTCCCGCGGCCGTGGGCGTTGCACCAGAGCTTGGAGGTGATCCACAGCTCCTCGCGCCCCACCTCACCGGCATCGATGGCGGCGCGGATCGCCGCGCCCACCTCCGGCTCATTGGCATACACGCTGGCGCAGTCGATGTGGCGGTAGCCCAGGCGGATCGCCTCGCGCACCGCCGCCCCCACCTCGCCCGGAGCCGCCTTCCAGGTGCCCAACCCCAGCAGGGGCATGCGGTCGCCGTTGGCGAAGCTGGCGGTGCGCATCGGGCGCGGATCGGCTGATCGGTTCACCCTAGGCACCGTTGTCAGTTGGGGCCGCACTCCCCACCCATGCAACCCATCCCCCAGGGCCCCTGAGTGTGAGTTTCAGCAGGTTGCCTGGGGGAGCATCGCCTCAGCCTGGCGGCGACACTGCAGAGATGGAGCTCCTGGCCTTTCTGTTCCTGTTGCCGTCCGGCAGCCCGCAGCCACGCACCGATCCAAGGGCCTGGCAACAGTTGCAGGCGGCCTTCGCCGAGCGAGGCGTGGCGGTGGTGAGCGATCACCCGCGTTGCCGTGAGCGCGACCTGGATGGGCTGTACGTGCGTGGGCGGCGGGAGGTGGTGGTCTGTGAGCGGGGCGACCGCGTTCACACCCTCCGTCACGAGGGCTGGCATCTGGTGCAGAGCCTCTGCCTTGGGGATCGCCCCTGGCTGGGCAGCGAGGAGATCGCCCGCCGCCTCAGCCGTCAGGACCGCCGTGAGCTGCAGCTCCTGGTGCGACCCGAACAATGGCCGCGGGAGGCGGAGGCGCGGGTGATGGCCCAGCTGCCCAACGCCGCCTACCTCGACCATCTGGATCGGGCCTGCAGCGGTACGGGGGGTGATCCCCAGCTTCAGAGCCGCAGCAGCAGCTGGGAGATCACCACCCAGGCGTCCTTGTCGCCGAAGCGGTCGTAGGTGGTCAACTTGTAATTGGCCTCCAGACCCAGCTGCAGCCAGGGGTTCACATCCCAGATCAGGTTGGCGAAGGCGGTGCTGTTGAGCGAGAGGCCGAACCGGCCGCTGTCGTCGGCGGTGTCGATGCCATACCCGGCATGCACGCGCAGGTGGTCGTTGAGGGCGGCGCCGAGCTGGGCCCAGCCGCCGGAGGTGGGCACCGCCTGGTTGCTGCGCCGGTTGTAGGTCTGCAGGATGCCGGCCATGTATTCGCCCAGGGCCTGGCCGCTGTAGAGCTCGCCGCTGAGGCTGAGGTGGCGGCCCAGGGCGAGGCGACCGTCGAGGGCGGCGCCCCACACCGTCACCAGCGAGCGGTCGGCCCTGAGGGTGAGCGGATCGGTGCTGCGGATGTTGTCGAGCACCCGCAGCTGGCCCACCACCCCGGACACGCCCAGCTCCAGGGGGCGCAGCTGCCTGCCCCCAGCCCGCTCCGAGGGCGCGCCGAAGCCGAAGCTCAGCCGCCCCTCCAGGTTGGGCCAGCCGTTGTCTTCCACCAGTTCCTGGGTCTGGAGGGAAGTGAGGTCGAAGCTGCTGGGCAGGGCGGTGGTGATCGGCGACGACACCGCCAGCTGCAGCAGTGCTTCGCTGCCGGCTGAGAGGGCAGCACGGCGCTCGAGCCGCAGCTGGGGTCGGTAGGCGCCCGGGTTGCCGGTGGTGGCCAGCTTGCCGCTGGTGAGGTTGTCGGGGTCGCGGGGGGCGAACACGTCGAACTGCTGGCCGGCGGCGATCCGCCAGCCGCCGTTGCCCAGGTCGCCGTAGAACACCACCGGCGTGAAGCTGTAGCCCTCGGCCAGGATGTTGTCCTGGAGGGTGAACAGGGCATAGCCCCCGGGGGTCCAGCCGCCCCAGCGCGGCCCCTGAAATGCCGCCCCAACGGTGCTCTGCTGGGCCGTGAGGTCGAGGGAGGAATCCGGATCCTTCGGGCTGACGATCAGGGGCTGCCCTGGATTGAACACATAGCGGTTGCTGGAGAAACCCAGCAGCTTCGCCTCGGCCCAGATCCGCAGCACGCTGTCACCACTGCGCAGGCTGAAGCCGGCCCCTGGGGCGTAGGCCAGCGCTGGGGGCGGGGCAGTGGCCGCTGGGGCCGCCGGATCTGCGGGTGCGGCTGGAGCCTGGGGCGCCGGGGTGCCGGTAATCCGGGCGCGCAGGGCCGCCAGCTCATCCGCAAGCCGTTGCTGCTGGCTCTGTTCGGCGTTGATCCGCTCCTGCTGCTCCGCCAGCCGCTGGCGCGAGGCCTCCAGCTCCCGCTCCAGGCGCTGCAGCTGTTCCAGCTGATCAGCTGTGGTGGCGGTAGGGGTGATGGCGGTGTTCGGCTCCGCCGGCTGGGCAAGGCCCGCACTCACACTCCCGGCGATCAGCAGCGGCAGCAGGGGCCCCAGCGCCTGCCGGACAACCGCATACAGCACGGATTTGCAAGCGGCAGCTGCCCATGATCCGCGCTGCCCCGCACGCCTCGCTTGCTTCGGAACGCAGAGAAACGATCTGCGGGCGCAAACCTGTGCCCGTGCTGTCGATCGGCGCCATGGTCGCCGCCGGGCAGGGATCAGACTCCAAACCCGGATCCGTCCCACCCGCAGGCTCTGTCCGAGACCAGATCGGAAGCCACAGCGTCCACGCCCGCTCGTTTTCTCCTGTTTTCACGATCAGCCGCTGCGCTCCGGTGAATGGCCGCTCTCCTGAATCCCGCGTTGCTGTCAATGCCCCTGCTGGGGCATCCGTTGCTTCGGCAGTCGACCGACGATCCGCAGGCCTGGGCCTCGGCCGTGTGTGCCACTACCCCGGTGCGGGTGTGCGAGCCGCTCCTCAGCGGTGCTGCTTTTCGTAATGATGCCGCCGTGCTCCGTCTGGGCGAGCTGCTGGTGATCGCCACCCAGGGTTCCGCGATCACGCTCAGCACCGATCACCACCCCATGGCCCAGTTGCTGATTCCGTATCGCGGCAACGGCTTCTGGCGCATTGAACAGACCGTGTATGAAAACCCCCTGGGTGAATCGCTGCTCTACTTACCACCAGCGCCACTGCAACTGCAGAACGACATCACCTCCGGGGTGTCTCTCAATGTCCAGCCCGCCAGCTTGCTGGCCACTGCCCTCACGATGGCTGGCCCGGAAGGGCTCCTGCCCGATCGTCTGGCCGTGTTCCAGCAGCCGAAGCGGCTGCTGCTGAGTGATCCCCTCTGCGCGAGGCTGATCCATGGTGTTTATGCGCTGCTGTTCACCCTCGATCAGCTCAGCAGTACCAGTGGCGCCGATGCCCTGGCCCTGCGCCTTGACGACGTGCTCCTGCGCGCGCTGGTGCTGCTGCTGCTGCCGGAGCTGCAGCGCGATAGCCCCAAGGTGCGCGAGCCGGTGGCTTCGGTTGAGGCCCGCCGCAGGATTGAGCCCCTGCTGGAGTGGATCGACGCCCATCTGGATCAACCGATCGGCCTCACCGATCTGGAGGCCCAGGTGCATTGGTCGAGACGCACGTTGCAGTACACCTTCCGCAATGCCTGCGGCTGCACGCCGATGCAGTGGCTGCGCCAGCGGCGGCTGCACCGGGCGATGCAGCGCCTGAGGCATCCCCAGCCCGGCGACAGTGTGGCCTCGATCGGCCGCTGCTTCGGCTTCGTGAGCGCCGTGTCCTTCAGCCGTGAGTTCCGCCGCCAGTTCGGCTGCACACCGTCTTCGGTGTTCCGCGCCTGACGCGGCGGTTGTGCCGCAGCTCACCGCCCCAGCGTTGACGGCCGCCGCCGCCGCTCCTAGCCAGGGGGTGATCCCCGGGCTGCCGCCATGGCGATGGATGCGTTTCGCGATGAACTGGCCGCCACGGCAGCCGCCCTTGCCACGGCAGGCAAGGGCCTGCTGGCCGCCGATGAATCCACCGGCACGATCGGCAAGCGCTTCGAGGCGATCGGCCTGGAGAACACCGAGGAACACCGCCGCGCCTACCGCAGCCTGCTGGCCACGGCCCACGGCCTGGGCGAGCAGATCAGCGGCGTGATCCTGTTCGAGGAAACCCTGTTCCAGGACAGCGTGGATGCTGACGGCCGCAGCGGGCCGCCGCTCGTGGAGCTGTTCCAGCAGCAGGGGATCGCGGTCGGCATCAAGGTGGACCAGGGGGTGGAGCCCCTGGCGGGCGGACTTGCGGGCGAGAGCTGGTGCACCGGGCTGAAGGGTCTGGCCGAGCGCGCCGCCCGCTACTACGCCCGCGGGGCCCGCTTCGCCAAGTGGCGGGCCGTGCTCAAGATCAGCTCCACGGGCTGCCCCAGCGAGCTGGCGGTGCGGGAGAACGCCTGGGGGCTGGCCCGCTATGCCCGCACGGTGCAGGAGCAGGGGCTGGTGCCGATCGTGGAACCGGAGATCCTGATGGATGGCGACCACGACATCGCCACCACCGCCTCAGTGCAGGAATGGGTGCTGCGCACCACCTACGAAGCGCTGGCGATGAACGGGGTGTTCCTGGAGGGCAGCCTGCTCAAGCCGTCGATCACCCTGGCCGGTGCCGACTGTCCCGAGCCCCCCAGCCTGGAGGAGGTGGGTGCCTTCACGGTGCGCACCCTCAGCCGCAGCGTGCCGGTGGCGGTGCCGGCGGTGCTGTTCCTGAGCGGTGGCCTCAGCGAAGAGGACGCCAGCCTCTGCCTGAACGTGATCAACCAGACGGCCAGCCAGGGCTACGCCCCCTGGCACCTGGGCTTCTCCTATGGCCGGGCCCTGCAGCACTCCTGCCTCAGCCACTGGGGCGGCAGCGACCTGGCGGCCGGCCAGGCGTCCCTGCTGGCCCGCGCCCGCGCCAACGGTGCCGCCAGCCGCGGCGACTACGTGCCCGGCTCGGAGCCCTCCGACGACGCCAGCCTGTTTGTGGCGGACTACAGCTACTGAGCCAGCGCCTCTGGCGCGCCCACAGCCAGAGCCGTCATAGGATGACGTCATCAGATGGCGTCATCACCGTGCGCACGATTGTGGACCTGCCCGAGCTGGAGCGCGACCAGCTCGATGCCCTCTGCCGCCAACGGGGCATCTCGCGCGCCGAAGCCCTGCGGGAAGCCCTGCGGCTCTGGCTGGAGCAGCAGCAGCCCCAGCACCGCAAGGTGTTCGGCCTCTGGCGCGACCGCAGTGACGATGCCCTCACCATCCAGGACAGCCTCCGCCAGGAGTGGGCCGGCCGCTGATGCTGCTGCTCGACACCAACATCCTGATCGATGTGCTGCGCGGCGAGGAGCCGGCCCTGCGCTGGCTGGAAGATCAAAGCCAGGTCGCCATCAGCGTGATCACCTGGATCGAGGTGTTGGTGGGCTGCCGCGATGGCGAAGTCGGGCGGGTCGAAGCCTGGCTGGAGAGCTTTCCTCGTCTGGCGCTGGAGCAGGCGATTGCCAGGGAAACGGTGCAGCTACGCCAACAGCACGGGCTCAAGGTGCCCGACGCAATCATCCTGGCGACGGCCCGCTGCCATGGCCTCACCCTGGCCACCCGCAACAGTCGTGACTTCCCCTTGCACCTCGGCGGGGTGGCGCACCCCTACGGCATCTGATCAGCTGAGTTGAACCCGCTGATCCGCCAGCGCGATCAGCTCGGGGTCGTGGCTGCTCACCAGCACCAGGCGATGCCGGCAGCGCTCCAGCAGGATGGCCCGCACCCGGGCGGCGGCGGCGGGGTCGAGGAAGGCGGTGGGTTCGTCGAGCACCTCGATCGGCCGGCCGCGCAGCCAGGCGCGCAGCAGGCCGAGGCGGTGGATTTCGCCGCCGGAGTAGTGGTCGAGGGCCAGGGGCAGGGGGGCATCGAGGCCGCCCGGGCGCTGGCCCAGGCCAGCCAGCCCCAGCCGCTCCAGCCAGGCCATGAGCTCATCGGTGGGCAGTGACTGATCGAGCAGGAGGTTGTGGCGCAGGCTGGCTTCAAAGAGCACCGCCTGCTGGGGCGCGTAGGCCAGTAGCTGGCGCAGTTGGCGGGCTCCGGCCGCGCCGCTGAGCTGGAGCTGCTCGCCGCCGCTGGCGGGCTGCAGCTGCCAGTGGCTGCCGTGCTCATCGAGCAGGCCGCTCAGCCGATCGAGCAGGGTGGTCTTGCCGCTGCCGGAGGGGCCGGTCACCACCACCAGCCCGCCGGGGTGCAGCGTCAGCTCCCGGGGCTGCAAGCCGGCCGCTGGCGGGCTGGAGATGCTCCAGTGCAGCGCCTGCCAGGCGGTGCCGGCATCGGGGACGGTGTGGCCCTGGCCTTCGGCGGCCGGGGGTGCGAGTGCTGGGCCGGGCTGGAGCAGCTGGCGCCGCCGGCACAGCTCGCCGTAGCCCGGCAGGGCCCCCAGACAGAGGCGCTGGGCGCTGATCACGGCACTGAGGGCATTGCCGGCGCGGTAGGCCAGCAGCAGGGTGGTGGCGGTGGCGGAAGCGGTGAGGGCCCCGCCGCCAGCGATCAGCCAAAGCCCCACCACCAGCACCACCAGGGCATCGCGCCAGGCGCCGAACAGGGCCTGCCGCCGCACCGTCTGGCGCAGCACGCGGCGGAACAGCTGGCTGTCGTGCACGAAGCGCTGCAACAGCCAGGCTTCAGCGGCGGCGGCACGCACGGCCTTGAGTCCGTGCAGCCCGTCGCCCACCGTGCGCTGGATGGCGCCATTGAGGCGGCTCTGCAGCCTGCCCAGCTGCCAGCTGCCGGAGCGCTGCAGCAGCGCCGCCGCCGCCGTGGCCGCCAGGGCGAGCAGCAGGGGCAAGGCCGCCTGGCGCCCCACCGCCAGCACCCCGGCGCCGTAAAGCCCCAGGGCGAGCAGGGCCTGCTGGGCGCGCACCGCCTGGCTGAGGGCGAGCACGCTGCGGCTGATGTCGGCCATCAGCAGGCCGAGCAGGTCGCCGCGCCCCAGCTGCTCCAGCTGGCGGGAGGGGGCGTGCAGCACCTGGGCCAGCAGCTGCTCGCGCAGCTGGTCGGTGAAGCCGGAACGCAGCCGCTCCTGACCCACCGCCACCAGGGCCTGGGCCAGGCCGCGCAGCAGCATCAGTCCCACCAGCAACGCCAGCCCCTGCCGAAGCGGCAACGCCACCGGCAGCTGCAACCGGCTTCCGTCCCCGGCGCCGAGCAGCAGCGCCACGCCCAGCCCCAGCCCGGCGATCTCCAGCAGGCTGCCGAGGCCGCTGAGCAGGGCCAGGCTGCCGAGATGGCGCCAGCCCGCCTCGCGGGCGAGCCGGCCCAGCAACTGCAGCTGCTGCAGGCGCGAGTGCAGGCGGGTGCGGAGCGCAGCCATCGCTCGGGTTTGGCAGCATCGGGCACCAGCCTGCATCCTGCCGCGCCCGGCGCCAGGATGCCTGGGCGGCTGGGAGCCATGGGATGGGGCGGCGTGGTGCGGCGGCGCTGATCCTGCTGGTGCTGGCGGGCACGGCTGTTGCCGGCCTGGTGGCGCGCCGCCTCTGGCCCCTGCTGGAACCGGCCCGCACGCTGCCCCTGTTGCCCGGCTGGTCGTGGCAGCACCCCCTCGCCTCGCCTCCGGCGACCCAGTCCGCGCCCGTGGAGGGCCTCAGCCCGGGCTGGCGCGCCAGCGCCCTGGGCAACCCGGCGGCGCGGCGCTATCCCCACTGCTGGCAGAGCCTGCCGCGCACCCCCTGGGCCCTGAAGCTCTTTGACGGCCGCCTGTACGTGGGGCTGGGGCATGCCAGCAACGAGGGCCCCACGGCCAACGCCGGCCCGGTGCCCCTGCTGGCCTACGACCTGGCGGCAGGGCGCTGGCGGCAGGAAGCCACCCTGGCCGAGGAGGAGATCCACCGCTTCGTGAACCACGGGCGCCAGCTGTGGATCCCGGGCAGCGACCCGCGCGGCGGCTGGCGCTTGGGCAATCTCTACCGTCGTCAGGCCGGCCGGCCGCTGTGGTGGCAGCAACGGCGGCTGCCGGGCTTCATCCACGCCAACGATCTGGCCTGGCGGCAGGGCCGGCTGGTGGTGGCCGGCAGCGTGGACGATGCGGTGGCCAGCGCCCCGGAGGGGGAGCGCCACGGCTCGGCCTTGGGCGTTTCGAGCGATGGCGGGCGCCATTGGCAGGTGGAGCGGCTGGCGGGCTGGCGCGTCACAGCCCTGGTGCCGCTCGACGGCCAGCTGTATGGCCTGGAGGCGCTGCCGGGCCCGCGGCTGCGGCGCTGGCTGGTGGCAGGCGGCCGCCTGGGGACGTTTGTGCCGCTGCACGAACTGCGGGCGGCTGGCGGCTGGCGGCCCCGGCGGGATCTGCGGCAAGCGGATCTGCTGCCCGGGGTTGTGGATGGCGGGCGCCGTCATGCCTGGATCGGCCAGGTCACGGCCGCTGGCGAAGGTGTGGCCTGGATCGCCAGCCTGGGGCCCGGCCCTGGCGAGCCGCCCCGGCGCCAGGCGTTCATGGCCCGCTCGCTGCGTCCGGGGGCGATCGACCTGCGGCCGGTGCTGCTGCCCGCCGGTGAGCAGGCGATGGACCTGCAAGCTGATGGCCAGGGCTGGCTGCTGCTCAGCAGCGTGGAGCTGGCCCCGCAGCGCTGGCGCAGCCGCATCTCCCGGCTCACCACCACTCCCGGGGGCACCCGCCATCAGGAGCTGGTGCGCTGGCAGGCGCCGCTGCCGGCCTGGTCGCTGGCGGCGGAACGGGCCGGCGATGGGGCGCGCTGGTTTGTGGGCCTGGGGCATCCGCCGTTTCGGCGGGAACCGCTGGCTGATCGCTGTCATGCAGCGGATGCAGTCAGCGGCACCGTGGTGGCACTGCGTCCTCCATCACCTCCCACCAGCCGCTGAGGATCTGAAGGCCGGCCAGGATCAATCTTGACGCGTAAGCCGGATTACGATCGATCGGCATTGAGTACAACGGAAAAGCCATGGATGTCACGACCGTCTCGCCGAAATTCCAGGTCGTGATTCCCAAGCGGGTGCGCGAGCAGTTCGGCCTCAGCCCTGGCCAGAGCCTTCAGGTGATCGCCTTGCCGGGGCGCATCGAGCTGGTGCCCACCCAAGATCCAGCGGCCCTGCGCGGTTTTCTGCCAGGCAGGAACACCTTCCAGCGGGAGGGCGATCGCCTGTGACGTTCACGCGGGTTGTGGTGGACTCCTCGGGCTGGATCGAGGTGTTCACAGGTGGGCCCCAGGCCGACACCTTCCTTGCTCTGATGGCGAACAAAAGCTCCTTGGTGGTGCCAGCCATCAGCATCTTTGAGGTGTTCAAGTGGGTGCTGCGGGAGCATGGGGAGGCCCAGGCCATTCAGGCGGCAGCGGCCATGCAATGCGGGCAGGTGGTGGATCTCGACAGCCGGCTGGCCCTGGCGGCAGCCCAGCTCAGCCATGCGCTGCAGCTACCGATGGCCGACAGCATCATCCTGGCCACCGCCAGGGATCGGCAGGCCAGGCTGCACACGATGGACAGCGATTTCCGAGGCATCGCCGAAGTGGAATGGCTTGAAGCCCTCCCGTTACGGCAAGTCTGCGTCCTTTAACCCTCCAGCGCCTCCCACCAGCCGCTGAGGGTGTGCAGGGTGGTCAGGGCGCGGCTGGTGCCGAGCACGTCCTTCATGGTGGGGCTGGTTTTGGCAAGGATCCCGTCCGTTTCCTGGCGGATGGCTTCCAGGTTCCACCACTGGGCCAGGGCGGGGTGCAGAGCATCGAGGGCCGGCAATTGCCGCTCCAGGGCCTGGCGCCGCTTCTGCAGCAGGTCGGCCCGCCAGGCCTCCAGGCCGCCTTCCGGTTCGCGGTCTTTGGTTGGGTTGGTGCGCAGTTCGGGCGGCAGGAAGGGGGCAAAGGCGCGGCGGTGCAGCAGCCGCCCGCGGCCTGGGCCCTCGCCGAACAGCACGGGGTCCTGCCGCAGCAGGGTGGCGATCAGACGTTCATCGAGCAGGGGGAAGGCCTTGGCCATGCCGTGGGCGGCGGCCAGGCGGGTTTCCTCCTCGGCCCGCACGGCCACCCAGTTCGCCAGCACTCGCCGGCGGATTGAGGTGTGCTGGCGCAGGTAACCGTCGATCTCCCAGGGGTAGCGGCGCTTGAGGTGGGGCCCGAGCCAGGTGCGGCCGGCGGCGGTGAGGGTGCGTTCCAGAATGTCGCTGCGCACGAAATCCCGGGTGCGGCGATGCACCTGGCGCTCAGCCCAGGGGCGGCAGCCGAGGGCCAGGGCGCGGCCGGCGCCGGTTTTCAGGGCCCGGCGGCGGCTGCCCATCCAGCGCACCAGCTCCGGCCAGCGCGCCTGGGCCACCAGATCGGTGGGCACATTGGCGGCGTTGTGGCTGAGGGCCTGATCCCCCCCGAAGCCGCTGAACAACAGCGTGCAGCCCTGGGCCGCCAGCACGTCCACGGCCCAGGGCATGCCGCCGATCTGGGCCGGGGCGCCGAACACCCGCAGTTGCAACGCCAGCTGATCGCCAGCGGGCTGCTGCTCGGCCGGTTCCGGGCTGGGGTAGAGGCGATGGCACTGCTCGGCCTTCAGCTGGTGGAAGGGCCGGAAGCGCTGCAGGGGTTCGCCTTCGCCGCCGGCCTCGTTGCTCCACGTGTGCAGGCGCTCGGTGGGCAAGTTGAGGCCATGCACCAGGGCGCCGAGCACAGCGTTGGAATCGAGGCCGCTGCTGTGCTCGCAGCCGATCGGGCCGGAGTGATCCGCCAGCGTCCGCTGCACGTGCTCCAGCAGGCCTTGGCGCAGAAAGGTATGCAGGGCCTCGGCGGCCATCGGCCCGGCGCCTTCGGCCAGCGGGTCGTAGGCCTGGCCCTGCAGGCTGCCATCGCTGGCGATTCGCACCTGGTGGGCGCGGGGCAAACGGCGGATGCGTTGGTATGGGGCGGCCTCCGCGTTGTGGTTGCCGCTGATCAGGGCAGCCACGTAGGCCGGGTTCACATTGGCCGGGCTGGCCGGCCCATGCAGGGCATGGGCCTCGTTCCAGCTGCGAACAACATGGGCGCCCACTGAAAACAGGGGCTGACGGTGGAAGGCATCGCTGCGCTGCAGCCCGGGGGGCAGGGGCTGGGGATCGCTGCTGGGGAGCGGCAGGGGCACGGGCCGATCAGAAGTGTGTGAGGGCAGCGCCGGCCCCGGGGCTGAGGCCAGGGGTGAACAGCCGGCCGCTGAGCGGATCGCGCAACCAAGCGTGGGGCACCTTACGGCCGTCGCTGAACTTGCTCATGCCCAGGTGCAGCTCATTGGCCACGCCGATCCAATCAAGCAGCAGGCGGCCGCTGAGGGAGCGGCTCAGGCAGGTGCTGCCCCAGCCGGCGCGGCAGCAGCGGCGGCGCAGCAACCAGGCGATGCGGCCCTTCCAAAGCTGCCGCTGTTCGGGGGCGAGGGCGCGCTGCCAGCGCTGCCAGGGCCGCTGGCGGGCAAGGGCCATGAGCCGCGGTCCGGGCAGCAGCTGGATCAGCAGCCAGCAGCCGTGGTCGAGCAGGCAGAACAGCCCATAGGCCAGGGCGCGGCGCAGTTTCAGGTGCGGGCTGCTCACGCGGGTGCGGGTTCTTCCAGGAGCATGCCGCGTTCGATGGCTTCCTCCAGGAAGGACTCGGTGTCGCGCCGGCAGGTGGCCTCCTCCACCGCATAGAGCTCCAACAGCTGGGCCAGTAGCTGCTCGCGATCTATCGGCGCATCGAGCAGGCTCCACACGGCTGAGCCGGTGGCGTTGAGGTTGAGGTATTCGGCGTTGGTCGGGTGAAACAGACAGATCTCGCCATCCAGTTCGGCGGCGCAGATGGCGGGATTGCGGCTGAGCGTCATCGGCTTGAGAGGGGTTGAGGCGGCTTCAGAGAGACCAGATGGGTTCGAGGGGCATCGCCAGATCCACACGCAGCACTGCGAATTGCTGGGATGCGCAACCGTGATGCCGCTGCGAAGCAGGTGATGGGGAGGCTAGGCGCGATCAAGAGCCTGCAGCAGCTGGGGCACCAGCAAGCCGAAGCCGCCGTTGCCCTCCAGCAGCTGGGGCTGGGGATCGGCCGGGATCCAGTCCCAGGCGACCCGATCGATGGGAGGGAGCAGGCCATGCAGGGCGGTTGCCGCCTCCAGGCAGGCGGCTAGGCAGGGGGGAATCCCTGCCCGCAGGAGGTGCTGCCAGTCCTCGAGAGCGGCCTGCTGCTCCGGCGTGAGCGGATCGCCCAGCATGGGCAGACAGCGGCCATCAAGGCTGAGGAAGGCCACCCGCCCGGCGGCCAGCGGCGCCTCCAGCCAGGCCTGCTGCACGGAGATCGGCGCCGTGGGGGAGGCCCTGGCGGTGATCACCCGCAACACCGCGGCCGGATCGGCGGGCGGCAGGGCCGGGCTGTGCTCCAGGTAGGGGGCGGCCAGGGCGGGCTCCTGGCTGCGGCAGAGCTGCTGCCAGTGCTGAACGAGCTGGGCGGGATCGGGCGCAGCGGCCGGGCCGTAGGCGGGGGCATCGGCGCGCAGACGGCGGAACAGGGCCTGCTGCTCCAGGCCGGCGGCGGTGAGGCGAAAGCGGATCACCGCCCGGCCGCCATGGCCGCGCTGCGGTTTGAGTACCACCCCACCAGTGCGGAGGGCCCCGTGCCACCAGGGCGGCAGGGGTGGATCTGCGATCCGCATCGGGCTGGTGTGATCCAGCAGCACAAACGGCGGGCGCCAGGGCGGCGGGGTGAGGTCCAGCAGGGCGGCCTTGTTTGCGAGCAGGGCCAGCGCCGGCTGGCATTGCTGGGGCCAGCTGGCGCGGCGTTCGGCGTGGAGCGCAGCCACCAGGCTGTCGGGCAGCTGACGCGAGAGGGCAGCCCAGCTGTCCACGCCCAGGGCCCGCCACCAGGCCACTTCAGCGGGGCGATAGCTGTTGAGCCAGCAGGCGCGCCAGCGCAGGGCCCAGGGGAGGGGCGGCAGGGAGCGCGAAGGCCTGGGCGAAAACCAGGGGCGCACCAGCCACCAGTGCAGCTGCTGCAGCAGTTCGAGGGGAACACGGCGGCGCGGCCTCGCCCCCCGGCGCTGCCAGAGGTGGCCATCGGCCAGCCACAACCAGGGGGGCGGGTGACGCAGGGACAAACGCGCGGCCTGCAGATACCCTGCAGATACGGAGTCAGTTTGCCGATCACAACCGCCGTTTTGGGTTGGTGAATGCCTCTCGGTCGGCCTGATGGAGGGGGTTGATCGAGCGGCGAGCCACCAGCCAGGGGTGCACGGTGAACCCTTCGGCCTGCAGCAGGGCGTCGTAGCTGCCGTGGGGGGGCGACGGCTTCCACCTGATAACCCGCGGCGCGCAGATCCTTGCGCAGCGGCAGGCGGAAGTTGTGGAGGGTCCAGCTGGTGTTGGCCCGACATCAGAGTTCGGAGCACTTCTGCAACAGGCGCACCAACATGCGGCGCTGGTGGTCTTGTCCACTGAAGAACACAGCAAGCACCTGGATTTCACGCGGCTGGGGCTGCGGGCGAAACCAGTAGACAGCACGATCAAGGGCCAGATGGCGCAGGCCAGGCAGAAGGTCGTCGTGGGATTCACCCCGCAGGGGGGCTGTGGCCAGGCGTTCCGCCGCGCTGATGATGGCGTCGATGCGCTCGGCAGGCATGGCGGCTGGCCTCCTCCGGAGATTCACCAAAACCCTGATAAGCCTGGATCAGGTGATCGGAGATCAGCAGCAAATCGTTGATGGCGTCTGCAGCGAAGCCAACCCTCCACGGCGCTTCGCTTGCCTCGCTCATGGGCGCTGCGCGGCCCAAGCGCTCCGCAGGTCTTCTGCGGAGATGAAGGGGCCGTCAGCCCGCTGCAGCAGCAGGGCTTGCAGGGCGGCACGGTCGGCCTGGGGATCGGCATCCTGCTGCTTCAGCAGGTCGAGGCCCTGCTGCACCACAGCACTCACCGAGGGGAAGCGACCACTCGCGACCTAGGCCCTGGCGAAGGTGTGTTGGTCGGCACGGAGCGACACCGAACTCTTGATCGCCATCCATTGAACGCCAGGGAATCTTTAACAGCGTGACTGAGTAGCACTCGCCGGTCAAGGTCTCAGCCCGCGTCGCAGGGCAGAGGGGGATCAGCCGAAACAGTGACGTCTAAAGCAGCGCCCTCGATCCAGCGCTCTCAATCCTTGGACCCGCTACGCAATTCCTTCGCTCCGGGCGCGGGCTCACGCCCACCCGAGGTGGCCGGGCGCTCGGCGTTGCTGCTGGAGGCAGCGGAACTGGCCTTGCGATGGGTTCGGCTGGGGTGGTCGTAAAAAGCCAGCTGCTGATGGGGCTGCGTGGCGTGGGCAAAACCGTGCTGCTGAACCGCATCGGAGAGCTGAAGTGATGGATCTGAAGGTGGAGCGCACCGGACCGTTTTGCAGTGGCCTGATAAGCAAGGGGATGGTGTGGAGCTCCGCTCACGGCATGACGGCCTTCACGGTGCCGATGTTTGATGCCTTCATACGGCGAGCCATGGCGAGGTGATCGCGACCGCGGATGGATCGCGAACGGTTCATCGCCGACCCACAGCCCCTGCTCATGGACACCAAGGATGAAACGGCGGCTCAGTTCTACGAGCACCACGGCTTCCGCCAGCTCCAGGCCAGACCGAGATTGCTCGATCTGCCGCTTGTGGCCCAAATGAGGCGGTCACAGACCAGCCACAGCAGGGTTGAGGTGGGTGCCGATCACTCCTACTGCGAACGCACAATGCCTCGGCCAAAACGTCAGCTGCCGCAGGGGCATTCGTTTCACATCACCCTGCGTTGCAACAGTCGGCAGTTTTTGATTGCCAAACGCATCAGGCGTGATGTGCTGCTGGTGGTTTTAGAGAAAGCAAAGCAGAACTACTCATTTCGCCTGTATGGCATCTGCCTGATGGCCAATCACATC